>Ga0065711_1001065_pt1 | contig 49144 bp, 33 predicted proteins | sample Hoacrofraction12_FD_59098 | JGI IMG/M metagenome (GOLD analysis project Ga0065711, IMG submission 59098) | Hoatzin crop microbial communities from Cojedes, Venezuela - Epithelial fraction 12 v2 (version 2) | ecosystem: Host-associated > Birds > Digestive system > Esophagus > Crop | place... | reverse complement strand
TTTGTCTAAGTAGTGTTATTGAGGAGCCTCTTTATCTTAAAGCTTTCTTGTCTTCTCAGAACAGCAAGGATCTAGTTTAGTTTAATTACAATCACTCTGGTAAGTGGAAATTTTACATTTACAGGTATCAGTATCTTCTCATCACATTTGTTCTTAAGACAATCACTGAAACTGCTGCTCTTCATTTCTATTACTGAGAGACAGATTGTCTTAAAGTTGTGATTCCACTTTTTCTAGGTATATTTTCAAGATGTGAATCCCAGCATAGATCTCTGGAATCTTTAACCACCTTGAAAGCTGCCTCTTGGAAACTGAAGAAAATAAATCATAGGCCTGGGAGGGATTGTTTTCTGTTTGAAAATTTCTTTTGCAGTATTTACATGAAAAAATGTACTATGGTTGCAGTGTAGTCCTCTCTGATCTGGAATATCCATTTTTCAAATGCCTAATTGGTCCTGTCATCTCATTAGTAAAATAAAATTGCCTTCCCTCTTCATAGTATTAGTGCAAAACTTTGTAGAGAACTTCTGTTAGCTGAGAAGGTGCCTGGATCTGTGTAAGCAATTTTGACATCTCCTTTCATGCTTGCCTGACAATCTTGATTTAGTAATCTGCTGATGGCAGCAGCACTTTTGCCTTGCTCAAGAGCCAGAGGAACTAAAACTTGCACCTCATCTTCCCTGTCCTCAGCACTTTCCAATTATGAAGGTACTCAATGAAGATTAGATTTATCTGATTCCTCTTGTTAATCTGAGCTTCCTGACCACAGGCAATGAAAGTCCATATAACTTTTTAATCAATGTGTGCAAAGATGGGATCTCTTGTCTTGTGCAAATCAGTTGTCCTTATTCATACCTTCATACAAAGATTCTGGCCCACCCAGAAAGAAATACTGCCCTCCTGTAAAAATACACCATCAGGCTGATGGATAGTTGGGTTTTTCATCAAATCAAGAAATCTAAGGTAGCAATGCTGAACCACTTGTCTGTTGATTTACTAGTAAGCAGATTTGAAGACTGGGTCTGAATTATCTTGAAATTCTTAAGTTTGGATTCAGGAATTGATCTCTTTCACCACTTCAGTACTGTGTGAAAAGGGAGCAGAGAAAAGTAAGAAACTGGTGAGTGATTATTGGTTACTTTTTCTCAGTCTCACTGATGACGATTTTGCTGTTCTTGCTAGCCAGTATCCAAGGTGCATAGCGGCTAATCACCAGTCCCACCCTGGTGTCAGTGATTTGTTCAGGGAGTAAGAGGTGGACAAGGATTGGGACACGCAAAGTATAATTTCCTGCTTGCTGTGTAAAATTGGTGATGAGCTAGTCTGTTTTTAAGCCCCCATCAGGCATGCTGCCAATGAAGGAACTCTCCTGGACAGCATATGCCACAAGCCCCAAACCCTGCACTGAATATGAGAGATTATTTCCCTGTTTGTTTTCGTGAATCACTTGTTTAATCTTGTTAGCAGATCTGTCTTTCTTGGAAGTGATCTCCAATAAACCAGGGAATGGCATCCAAACTGGTTATCAATTTACATTGCATAAATGTCACAACAGCATATGGCTTGTGAATTCCTTTTTTTTTTTTTTAATTTCGAGAGACAAGCAAGTGTGGGAAGTAAGTTTCCAATTGCATGAATTTGTAACAAGTAAATTTATTGATACAGTTTAGCTGTGCTCTCTTGAACAGTTGGAACTCAAACAGTAGTGGATTTTGTCCTTTTGCAGCTGCTAATTGAGCAGAAGGCATATGACAGGGAAGTTAAAGACAGCATATGGAGATGTTCTAAAATATAATTGTTTTGAAGCGGCATCAAAGATCCTAGTTCACGAAGCTGTTGCAATGTCTGGAGCACACTAGCAGCACCAGGCATGTTTCAGCTGATGCTCCAGAAGCCTTCCCAGTGAAATTGTTAGCATTGGGAAAGAGGTACTGTGTGGCATATGCATGTTGTAATGTTACTGCCGTGTAACCCTTTGAGATAAGCCATGTTAGGCTAATGCGGATCTGGTGTCTCTGCATACTTTCCAGCCTGTGAATAAGCCATGATTCATGCTCAAGGAACAGCCATCGAGTAGTATCAGATGGGCCTGGAAGACAGTGTGACAGTCTACCAACCATGAAATCACAGACACAGAAGAATTTCAGAGTTACACCAGATAGATGGTTACAGCCCTTATAGTTGTTGTTGCTATGAGCTTTGTTATTGTCAATTGATTTGCTAAATGCCAAGAAGATACTTGTAGCAAATGCAGTGGAAACACAGCCTTTTCACCAAAGAGCTGCTGAAACAGAAGACGATATAAGACCTGCTGAGATACAGAGCAGAAAGTTAATCTGAATTGCTATATTCCCTAATCTAATTATTTTCTTTAAATGATGGTTCAAAGAGGACACTGACATGCTTAGAAGCACTGTGGAAATGAGTCCCCGACAACCCTTTCTGACTAGATAGATCAGTTTTGTCTCATTTCAGCTTTCCAGATTGCTGAACACTAAGTATCATAGACTATCCCAGGAGAATCCTTTAGTGGTTTACATTGATCACAGTAAACTTTAGCCAGTATATAAAAGCCTGTAGTCTATCTCTTCAGTAATCTGGGATCCTGCACCTGACAGGTACCCTGGCTCACCTGGGATACAGAGTCAAGTTTAAGGTCCCAGGCTTTATCATCAAGAAGTATTACATTTTTGGTCCAAGATACTGGGTAGATCATCTGACTCTTTACCAGAAGAAGCTATGCAATCTGTCCAAGCACTCCTGGATGGCTGCCTAAGAGCATAAAGTTAGCACCTGCAGGAACGCACAGCTGTCCCAGATCTCCTTGTTCATTCAACTTTGCACCATCCTTGCATTGTCTGTCTATATCCAGCAATATCTATACTGAAATAAAATACTGCCAAATCAGTGCATTGCATCCCAAGTTTTGGCTTAAAACATTCTTTTGAGGAACATATCTTATGCTCAGCTAGACACCAGGATACTGAGTAAATATTACATAGACATTAGTCATATTGCCTCAAACAATATTTAAAGCAGTATGTTTACTACGGTAATTAAAATTATACGATGCAACTAATCAGAGAATCTTTCACTGAGACAGGATGAAACAGAAGTGTAGGGAGAGGAAATGCTAATTTCTCACCACTCACAGTGTTAAGATCCTAAGAAGTGGATCTGTTGTTTGCTTCAGAAAGAGGGAGAATATTATTTGCTCTCTGTACTTAATTTACATTGTCATACCCACTGCGGCTAGTTTTTTTCTGGTTTTATAAATAAAATTGTGGAAGCATTTTTGCCCTTCCCAAAGGTAAATATTTTCTGTTCTTGAATGTTGCATGTTGCTTGTGTAAGAAACTCAGAAAGGTTCATATGTCATTGGCATCCCCCATGAGGTCTGTTGTGAGAGCTATTGTCTGAGTTGTAGTATATAGCAATGATAAGCTGTGTCTTATGAAAAGGCTTGTTCCTGGTATGTCTTAGCCACAGAAAGGTCTGTTACTGTTTTCACTGGTTTTCCTTCTATTCTTCATATACTTCTATTGTTCTGCTCGTGCATCACCTACGTTTTTATCAGAGTTCATTTCTTGGAATATTTATTTGGAATAAAATGGAAATGATCTGGATGACGTACAGCCCACCGTCGCCCAAATAATTGCTGTAGATATTGCCAAGTATTTGGCAAAGCTTCATGGCAGTGAACTGACTGCAAAGTTGAGAGTTATGAAATTAAACTGTAGACTAAGCTTCCCAAAGGTCTGCTGAACTGATCCCTCACAGAGAATTTCAGCAGCCAGCACATTAAGCTTCACGTTTTCTGTGCCTCCAATTTCAGAGTCCACTTTCAGCTGGAACAATGCGTGATTTTGAATAGTACTGAAATGGGGACAGAAATGCTTTGAAGTAATGAAAAGCTCTTGTTTGTCCTCACTCCATGATATCAGTATAAGGATTAATAAAGACAAGAAAACAGTGGAGGTAGGAGGCCTTTAAAAAAATGAGCCTTTGTGCAATCAGCAAATCACTGCAAGCAGATAGTATTTAAAAGTCAAAGGGCCTTTTATTTATTTGGTTGATCAGTTCATTTGGGCCAGTTCTCCCTGTGACGCTGAAGCACAAATACTGTTTTATTATTACAAATCAGCTAATAACTATTAAATCCTCAGTGAAATATTAAAAATGCACAGCAAGGCAGGAATGTCCCACAGCGTCCATTAAAACTTCAGGGAAAAACATACCCTTACTTCCAAAAAACAAACAGCTCCAAACCCGTCTTATCATCTGCACAGTTTCTTATTTAATTCGAATATATTATACGTTGACATCAGCTTTATTGCATGCTTTCTTAGATAAATATTGCATGTGTGAAGGGAAATATGTCCCACCAAGACACCTCAGTTCAAACAGACAGAGGAGAAATTACTATGCTTGTACAGGATCCACACTTTATTGGGTGAAAATGCATGAAAGGTGTACATGGAATGCATGACTATTGAAATTGGTGGGATCTGTGTGAGTTGAACCTGTTTGTAATTGCTAGATGCGTGTGTGTGTGTGTGTGTGTGTGCTGGTGTGCATGTGTGTGCGTGTGCATATTCCTGCAGCTGGATCAGTATCCCTCCTGGTTTCTGCTCTTGCTTCCCATCTGAGAGGTGGGAATCCAGTTCACTCTACTGCAAGTTGCATCTGCTGATATCATGTGTACCTACTGTGTTTTCCAAGGGGGATATGAGGAAATAATTAGTGTTTATGAGACATTCTGAGAACTATAGATTCAGATCAGAGAACCAGTGTTTCATCACAGGGACAATGGAACGTTTGGTTTTGTTTTAATTTGAAATCAGGTGCTTGCAGAAATGGCATGGACATCTGTGAGACTTTTGACAAAGAGGAATTAACATGGTGGTCTGTTGTCCGAGTCTAAAATATGTCTTGTTTCTTTTTTCTCCTCCTCTCCTCCCTGCACCCCTGACTCTATACACAGGAGCTAACGCATCTGCTCCCGACCAGCTGAGCCTAGCATTAGCCTGGAACAGAGTAGACATCGCCCGCAGTCAGATCTTTATTTATGGGCAACAGTGGCCGGTACAGTATATATACAGCATCTTCTACTGAAAACACTTTAAACCCTACGCAACATTAAATCCATTCTGTTGGCAGCGGTGCTTTTAACACAGTTTACAATATACTGAGTCACTCTCGCAGCCAAACACAAAGTTCCCGTTCACAGCTGCTGAAGGCAGGCGCGGTTACAGATGTTCATCTGTTTGCTTGTTCAAGGAAATGGTGACATCTAGCGATGCCGTGACACTGACAGACCACACCTTCAATGAAATAGGAAGCAACACACTGATGCTACCAAGCAATGACTCTGCAAGCTGAAAGAAACACATCTCTATTTACATCCATGTTACAATATTAAGCTATAAGCTAAAGGAAAGTCAAGACTTCTTTTTGCTCTTCAGGCAATATGCTTTTATATACAAATACTGAATTTGATGATGATTGGAGGTCAAAAATAGGCTGCACAAATGTTGCAGGTCATCAAGCAGACCACGAGAGCTTATCAGCAATGTTACCAGAGAAGTACTGTGGCCCCAAACCTGAGCTGGTGTTAATTTCATGCCCAGTGCAGCTCTGCGTCAGTCTGCTTGCTCCACATCTGCCCCATCCTATTCTCTGGCTGCCAGCTGTGGGGACAGGCTCACTGTGGGCAGAGCTTCTCTGCAGAGTGGGAGGGCGGTAGAGAGAGGGGATCCTGAATGCCGTGTGGGGCAGAGGAGGAACGGGCAGCTCCCAACTCATGCTGAAGTTTTTACAGTGGTAAAAATCACCCAGGAAAAAAACCAGAAGGACTCTGTCTCCATCTGTAGCTCCTTAAAGCCCACCATATCTTTGTTCAGAAGGTTTAATTGGGTCACAGTATTCATTACTGTGACACAGTTTTTGTCCCTGTCATGAAAATTTCATATGCTATCAATGCATGAGCATTCACAACTCCCCATGAAAAAGTCCACCACAAAAGGGAAAGATTCTGTTTAAATATACTTGCTTTAAATGTGGCTTCTGGTGCTTGCTGTCCCTTAAAGCTAGTTTCAAAAATCCTAACCTTTTCACTTAAGCAGGACTGTTAACTTGTCTTCAATACTGGGCATAAATATGCATCAAAACATAGGAGGGATCTTAATCTAAACTGTTTTTACTGTTATCACTCCATCACCACATCATAGCAAAGATTTCCATAAATGCTGCAAGCTGAAATAATTTTCCAAGCTAAAAGCCGGAAGTATGAGATAGTTTCTCATCCTTCTAACTCTCCCCAGCCTGCAAGAGCTAGAAAATGAGAGCTTTTGCCTAAGAAGTCCTCTTGCATTTGGCCCTTCATAGAAATGCTAATTGTGAGGCTATTTCTACTTTCTGGGTGTCAAAGTTTCCCTGAGTTTCCACACCACAAACAAAGGAAAAAGGTAGTAGACACAGAATTAAAGTGAGTGTGTGCGCACGTGACAAATATACCCAATATAAATAAAATGTTTATCAGGAAAGTGAGAAACAATGATAATAATGACATGGTGAATAGTGTGGAGGTGTGGTCGCCAGTTTCCTGGGTTCCAGTTACTTGATTCTAATGTGGATTTTTTAGAGTGTGTTAATCTTAACATTCTGAATGCTGCCCTGAATCAGAGAAACCGATATAGACTGAAACTCTGATTATCCCATTTTAAGCTTAGCAGAGCAACCCTCAGAATTTTGTCAGGATTCCCTGCTCGTGCCAGGGTGACCGGACCAGCCAGATACAGCCTGTGATGCCCAGGAACAGCCTGAATTAATCGCTTGCTTTGCAGGTGGGCTCCCTTGAGCAAGCAATGCTGGATGCACTGGTGTTGGACAGAGTGGATTTTGTGAAATTACTCATAGAAAATGGAGTAAGCATGCATCGTTTTCTCACCATCTCCCGGCTAGAGGAATTGTACAATACGGTAGGGCCAACCTAAGGCAAATTTTCTATCTATTTTCATTGTTCTAGCTCCCACTCATATTACGACAACATGATGATGCACAAGGCAGCCAACACCTACTGCATGAACTTTCCATGTTAGAAGTCTACATTGTGTCTTAGCTTTGTCTCTCTTATAATGGAACACGCTGTGTCTTGCCCACCTAATCTGCAGTACAGACTTTGTAAAACATGGATGAAGCCCCACACAGTACTGGCTGATTTCTGGTTGTTGTAGTTCCAATATGATAGACCTGAGATTTAAGCAGATAGTGCGACTGGAAGACAGTAACTGGCAAGTTAGGACCTGTAGGATGGTGATATATGACTCCTGACAGCATAACCCAGAAAAATCTTGCAACTAGTAATCAAACTCTGCCACTAGAAAACAAATAGAAGCACACTTCTTGGGATAATATTCTGAATTTAGAGGTGAAATCTGGAGATTTCAGAAGGTCTGTTACAGTGAAGAACTTCCCCATGTCCTCACTGAATGTTCCAAATATGATAGTTTTGACTTTTAAAAGCCTGATTGCATGTTTTGTGTCTTTAGCCTTAAAATGAACATAAAACTGCACAGGTTCAAATGTCTTCAGAGATCTCAACTGCACAACACATTCCAGCATTCACATCATTATTGCCTACCAAGAGAAACCAAGGACTTCAAATTGCTTAAGTGGTATAGAATAAATCTTAAAGCACTGTCTAGTTCTTAGGATTGCTAGTTCTGTCTGTTGGAGAGAGATTGTGATACAGTGCATAGCCCTTTTCAAAAAGCTTTTTCTGCCAGTACTTTTCAAAGCCCTGCCATTGTAAGCTGCCACACTGGGCTGTCATCCAGAGATGTTTCACACTGATGGTGACCAGAAGTCACTCTTTCAGAAATATCAAATATGAAAAGAAGTCATTAAGTTTGTGCAAAATATAGAGGAACGTGTATCCGTGCCACCCTTGAGACCAACTCCCAAATGACCTTTGGTCGGCTTAAACTTTGCCTGTGTCTAAGTGTTAAGAACAGAAAGCCTATGAGCTTTCTTGTACCAAAGCCAGTTTTTACTGGGAATAAGTTTGAGGAAAATCTTCAGTTCTACAGCTGAAATAAGGCCTTTTTGAACAAATGTATTGTGAGCTATAGAAATCATCATAAATTATTCATGCAAGAGTTCCAGAAGAACCAGGCGGTGAAATGCTTAAACTAACAATTATGATATATGACCCAATGCATCCATAATAGCCTTAGCACCAAAAAAAAATCACAGGGCCAGATAAAAAATACCAAATTTCAACACGAGCCTTGAGAGTGACCTGAGAAGCTACAAACCAGTGAATCTGGCTTCTGCCATGGCAAATAAGAACAGAATTAATAGACAAGCTGATCAATTTTATGTCAAGAAAGAGTTTACCTGGCTTCTGTAGGAAAATGTTAAGCCTTAGAATTCTATTACCTTTTCTGAAGTCTACATGCAAGGAAATAAGGATGTTGCAGTAGGTCCATCCGTTTTTGCAAAACCTGTTTGGCAATATTTGGAAACTTCAAAGGTTATTAAAGAAATTTAACTGTTATGACATGGAAGATAATGGGGATTTGTGGTTTAAAAACTAGTTAGATAGAAAACAGAGGGTAGGAATATGTGGTCTGTTCTCACCACAAAAGTACATTATGACCAGGATCATCCAAGACCCTGTCCTGAGACCACTGCTGTTCAGACTGTTTAAAGGTGATCTGAAAAACAGTAACCACTGAAGGGACAGTGTCTGCAGGTGTTTTAGCATCACTCAACACAGGCAAATCTGAAGCAGCCTATGAATAATCACAGGAAAGTCTCATCATTCTCAGTGATGGGGTTACATAAAATAAAATGTTGGCAAGTGCAGAGCAATGTATATATGGAAACACTGACTCTGCATATAGGTGGTGGTCTCATCTGTCATCGGTTACAGCCAAGGAGACCTCACATAGAAGTCTCTTAAAATATCAGTAACAGTCAAAAACACAACAGAAAAGAAAGTACTACTCCGCATAACTTATAACTGAAATTGTGGGAGTCTGCTGCAGAGTGTTTTGCATGCCAGGTGGAGTCAAAAGAAGACAGGAAAAATTCACAGACTGTGCATGCTGCTTGTGGCTTTCAGATGAGACGGCCTAGGTGCAATGTCAGGCTCAGGGGCTCTCTGAGCCACCAACAGTGGAAGTGGAGATCCTGAGCGCAGGAAGGCTGACACTTAGGCAGCTGTTTTTACTTCCACTGTCTCCCAGAGGCTGTGCATGTTGGGCTGGGCTCCTGCTTTTCCTAAGCCAGGAGCCTCATCTGGTATACAGGACACTAGTTTTCATCCAGTATGGCAGTTCTTGCCTTTTTATTACTGAAGGCTATTGTACAGAAGAGAAGTCAGGTGAAATAACACTGTCGTAATATTTTTTTTTTGTTGGTAACACTGTACAATTGACATGCTCTCATTGCCTGATTTTTAAACTACTAAGGTGAGAAAGTAATTTTAGCATTTATATCTCACAGGGTTTTGGACAATGCAAAACAGTTTTATTCTTCTTTATTTGTCCTTTGCAGAGACATGGGCCATCCAACACTCTCTATCATCTAGTCAGGGACGTCAAAAAGGTAAGAGTCCAATAGACGGTAGGTTGGACATAATGCTATGATTGTTTTCTGTAGCTAGATACAATCTGTTTTGCATGAGCTTTCAGTAAGAGCCTTCTCCTTCCCCTGCCATTACAGAATGTCCTGTCTGTATGTACCAAATACGAACTTTTTGCATACAAAGCACAATTAGCAAGTTATTTGGCTTGATTTCTCTGTGGTTTTAGATGCTTGGATAGTAGTGCTTCTGCTAGCATAATTGTAGGCTCTTACATACTGTGCGCATTTATGCTGTTATCTGTATTTTTCCATACCTGCAACTATTGTCAAAGCTATTCTCCATGTTGTTAGTTTACTTCCAAGCCTGTAAAATAGCCCTTATCCTTGTGCTGGGTCCTGGTTTGTTGAAACAGTTCGTTCTGTGTTATGTGATATATTGTAGCCATCTTCCTCAGCAGAAATACACAAAAAGAAGTTCCTCTGCCCCTTTACCAAGTCAGCTTCCAGCATCTTGAATTAGAGCCATTAGGAGGGCAGGACAGAAACACAGAAAGGTATAGTGACAGGAAGGAGGTACCAAACACCTTTAACATGTGTTTCAGGGTTAAAAGTGTTACAGCAGCAGCAATGAATGAAAATCCCTTATCCTCTAAATATATGGATCGAGTAAGGAGATTGAGTCTGCAACTGACCTCATCAGCTTGAGTATTGTCCCAAAGCGCGTGCAGATTACAACCTGCATGTTACATAAGTCGGACCTCAAGGGTAGCATACTCGAGAAAGGAGATTTCTGTACATGGGACTAGGTAGAAGACTGAAAAAGGAATGGCGTTTTTTTTGAAAGAGCGTACATTTTGGTGGTTTCTTCTGTCACTAAGAGCTGAGCACAACCAAAGGCAGCTAGGGCAGGGGACTGGCAATGTTTCATATATCATCTTTCTGTTAAGTAATGCTACAGAATAATCAGTAGTTATGTTTAGGGAGGTTCTGGTGTTTTTCTTTGGTTAGTGTGTTACTTGGTATGATCGTTGTCACAGAAGAAACTGAATCTGTTCTTGTGCACAAATCCCCTCGGATGGAGCAGAGTAAAGCCAGAATGCGCTTAGACTGGCTATATCACTTGAAGCCCAAGTTACCAGAATATACTTTTACTAAATATGAAATTATTTATTTGCCTATGAGTTTGAATAAAGCATCATCTGTCTTCTTACTTTAAAATATACTCCTTTTCAAACTCCTCCTCTGTCTCAGCATCACCTTTCCAATTTCTCCTTCAAAGGCATGGAAATTTACATGCTGACTGACCAAATAGTATCGATATCTTTTTCTGAGTCTGTAACAAAAGGTAGATTTTTAAAGGAGCTCTTGAAAAAAAAGGCATCAAAATAGGCAAAGACAATCAGTACTCATAGGTATATGTTGATAGACACTGGCATTAGATGAACTTACATTATATTTAATGACATTGTTCCACAGTGATTGCTATATCTGAAGTGATGGTCATTTTTCCATAAATTCATTTTTATTTCCTTTGTCCCTATCTAAAGTCTCCAGTAATTTCCACTACGTGACGTCAGTGTGTACTCTTGTTAGAATGTAGTTAAGGGCTTTAAAAACAAGCAGCCCGGTGCAGACCTCTAGCGCCTTCATCAGAAAACTGCACCTCTGGGGCTGTATTTCTCATTTTGTCAGCGATGAGGAACAACTACTCAGAGAAAAGTAACAGCTCGCCATAGCCTTGATGCCTGAACAGATCCTTCACCAGGCAACCAAGCTGTAAATCAGTCAGTACATCTGACAACAGTTTAAATGAAAACAGCTCCTTGGAAATAACTTCTTAATGGACATTGCTATTTGACAATTAAATGGCCCACCATGCATGAAAATCAGACCACACAGCTAATGCTAGTTTTTTGAGTTTATATATATTTTGCTGCCAGACACCTAGCCTCTCAGATTTAATTGCAGTATCACAAAATATAAATACAAAAAATGTAGTGTGTCACCTGGAGACAACACTTAAAGGATATGCTTACTCTGTGCTTTTTGTGCATATCTCCCAGTTTTAAAACCTGCACTATTTAAAAGGGTGTATGCTGTAAAAACTTATTTACATCTACATCATTGCGTATTCTCACATAGAAAATAGACGCTTACAAGCCATAGAAACATTATTTAATTTACTGCTATTGTATTACATAGATGTATAAATCCCTAGGAGAGTTTTTGTTTGTTTGAAAGACCACCCTGCCTGCTTAATAAAGCAAAGAATTTGAACAACAGAAGTCACATTACCACATCCTGTTTGTGGCAGCTTACAGACACACATGTGCGCACGCACGCACACACAAACATGTAGGACAACCATTTTTTTTCTCCTTGAATTCCCAAATATTGCTGTGAAGACTGTTAGCCTGAAATATTGCTGTGAAGACTGTTAGCCTGGACAGCATACTGTAAAGGCCTGGACACACAGTCTTAAAGAGTTTCCTGTAATAAAATCACACTTAAATTTTGCATGTGTTAACAAGACAAAGTACTTCTTAATGACTCTGCTTTACAGACAACTCTGCTTACTTCTCTTTTTGATCCTCTTAACTCCGTAACTACGTACAGGACAAATCTGCCTGCATCGTTTGCATCATGGCCTTTTTGACATCTGCTGTCAAGGTTACAGAATTTAACATACTGGATTGACTTCATTCCCCAGAAGGCACAAAAAGGTGCATCCAGACTAAGCTGAAAGAAACCGTGGCCATCCTTGACATCCTGTCTGTAAGTGGAGGTTGCCCTCTACAGGTGGTCTTTAAAATAGCCTTCCCCAGCTCAACTAGCCAGTGAAGAGCAGTAGAAATTAACAGATGAATTTTTTCTTTCATCCAAAAATTGTATATAAGCAATATAACTTAAGCCCACTCTGGGGTGATATAAATTTTCAAAGTTCTTTATTTTGGACTGCCCCTGTATATCTTCGTTTCCAGAGAACTAACAAGCAATATACAGAATTTTGAAAGTATTGTGTTCTCCTCTGCATGTAAAATCAGAGCCTTGGTACCTGAATATAAAACTGCATTTGCAGTGAAGAAGTACTATGACTTATTAGCTACAGTTTAAAGTTGAAGTTTCTTCAGGAAAAGAATAATGCATTAGCACTGAAGAGCTTGTCCCAACATTAAAACTTTAGTTGATTATTAATTGGGGTGCCTACCACACCAGAATAAGAAACCTTTTCATCAGTAATTCCTGACCACCTTGGCTGTACTAGAATTAGCCCATCCAAATTTTTTGCTGTTCTTGGAGGGTTTCTGTCCATCTTGCACCCTATGCTTCATTTACAAGAAGAGTTATCACTGCCAGGGTAGTTCAGGGTGTCTGCCGAAATGGCAAATGCTTTGGCACATGCATAACTCCTCTCACAAGGATGGTCCGATTGGCTTTACTAGGGCCGCTCACTTTGGAAAAGAAGTTGTGTGTTAGCATGGAGACATACATGTGTGTATGTCTATAAAATGTGTATTTCTGCTGTGAATCTGTGAGTTTTCTTTAGTGATGTGTTTCAATATTATCTGGGAGGTTTAGATGCATCTTATATTAAAGTTAGTCCATTGGAAATTTTTTATCTAAATCCCTTTATGAAATTTTAGAAATCAGAAGGTCTGTATCAGGAAACTCACGCTAACACATACAGCACCATGAGGCCTGTTGTGCTTTCTTAATTGCTCATGTCTTTTGCCACTTAATAATATCAAAGCATTCCATTTTCATGCCTTACATTAAGACAACAGGAGTCTGTTGAAGAACTACAACTCTGTCTTGGAGCTGCAATGCCATCTTCTGCCAATGCCTTCATCCTCGTTCTAGTAAGACATTGCCTTAAGCATGCTGGAGTGAGAAGAACATTTTGGGCAAAAAACAAACACACTAACAAAAAACCTAGCAGGATTTAGTTTTTAGATTTCCATTATTTTTCTTCAACAGTTCACAATAAAAATACCTGGGTTCAAATAAACTAAGCTAGTATGCATTCCTGCAAACCATAGTTATTTCCCCACCCTTCAGGTTGGCCAAGAGCAGGAAGAGTGCAAAAGGATATGCTAAGGGCCATTACTGAAAGATAGTGGGCAGCTCACCTTTTGACACTAAATTTGCTTGATCTTTGAATCCTTGATCTTAAGTGCCTGTTACTAGGCATGTTACACCACAGCACTACCTCTCTCTGTCCTTCCTCAAGCTTTCAGCATGCTGTTTGTACTGTGGTGAGCAGAGAGGGCAATAAGCATTGCTCTTCCTGGCTGAAGTAGAAGGGGAAGGAGGATCTTTTGCATCCATTTCATCTCTTCCGCAGAACCAGTAGCCATCTGCTTTCCATTAGTGTCTCTCTGCTCTGAATCCAATAAGCACATCTGCAGAGAAGCCAGGCAGATATCTGCAGACATGCAGATATTTCCAGCAAGACATGGCAGTCATAAAATTGCTCTGTGCAAATTACTAACCTCCTTTTGATGACCGCATAAAAAGAGCTACAGGCTAACTGTAATCTGTGCTGTATATCATTATAGAAAATGTGATTATTTTATTTCAATGCACTGAAAAATTGGAAGCTAACAATCGCAATTTCCTGGTCCTTCTGCAGTGTTGACTATACAAGTTAATTTTTTACTACAGTAATTTTCTCTCTTTCCAAGGCTACCACTTGCAGTTCACAGGATAATTTACCTTTCCTTCCACCTTGAATTTGGAGTCTCATCTCTTGCACAATGACATACAGGACAGAGAGGGTTCTGTAAATCTGCAGGGTTCTTAATGAGATCTCTAGATCTGGGTGACCCGTTCACAATTTGCTGAATCGTGCCTTCTTTTCTAGTTAGGAAACTGCTCACTGAACCATGAACAGTCATCCAAACAATTCAGAGGCAGTGATTCAGACAAGGGGGCAAACTTTCATTTGGGGGAATTCTCTTCCCATTAGCCCTTTCCTCCTGTAAAGAAATAGGAGTTTTCCTTGAGAGTTCCCAGGCTTGAGTAGAAGAGCAGATGTGCCCATGCTGGAGTTTTGTTCTTCCATCGCCAGAGAGCCCCCAGGAGCGCTCCACCGGCACATCGGTAAGACCAGCCCACCCTGAAATTGTTCTAGGTGCTGCATCAGGCTTACTGCTGATGGAGAATACAAATGCCCAGTTAACTCAAAGGCAGACTCAGATTCGTATGCAGTAAGAGACAATCTGTTACTGAGATCTTTCTTCACAGCTTTGCAAGCCATAAGTATCGCAGAACTCCTAACCTTAGCACTGCTGTTTTCAGGTTTGACAGTGAAGAGAAGGAAGACTGACACGCAAGGGAGTTCACAAAGTGAGGGTAATATGACATGGACATATTCATGATTCTTTTTCCCTTCAAAATAGAAGGTACATGCTGAAGACATTGCATATATGTATTATATTTAACAGAGGATAAGAAAGGAAAAGAAACAGAAGAGCACATATGTAGATGTTTTTTCCAGGATGCTGTGAAAGACCCTTACCACAAACACAGTTTACCTTTTGGGAGGCATTCTCCCTGGCACTGCTAGAAATTCGGTAGCAAGATTACTGTGCTTAGAAGAGCTTCTAGTAACCAGCTAGGAAAATTGCTAGGCTTGTAGTTTTCTTCTTGAACAAAAGCTCAAAGTATTAGCCACAGACATTTTGATTATTACAACTTCCATACTTAATTTCATACATATAGATGCTTTCCTCATACTAGGTGTGGAATTTAAGCAAAAATATGTTTTTATTTGTGTACAACCCCAAGAACAAATGCTAACAGACTCTCCTTGCCTCTAGCAACCAGCAATAATAATAATTCAGGCACTGTGTCCTTTAGAGTAGGTAACACAGCTCTTTCGTCCTTGCCTCTGCTTTCCTGGAACATGAGAAGGAAACACTGCAGGATGGGAAGATCACATGCAGGAGCTGGTTCCGTGTGAACAAATGGTATCGCATGATGTCACTTCACCGTGCCTTGGCAGTGCAGATGAGGCAATCCAAAGAGATGCCAGCAGAGATGTGAGATGCCAGGACAAGAGTTGTGGGGACAGATGGTGCAGAAAAAGTGCTATCTTGCAGGACTAGAGTCCAGCAACTGTGCCTGACCTTTCAAGTGTGCTGATCCTCGTGCTTTTTGTTCTGCAGTCATGTTCCTTGTTTCCCCAGCTGAAGAATATGAGTACTGTGTACTGACGTTATCTTCTGTTACTTCCAACAAGTTCTTCACCTTCTTATTTAACTTATGTCTTCTTTCCAAGCGAGAATATCCAGGTTTCGGTTGGATCTATTTTAAGGTGAATTAATTAGCCAGCATAATAATACATTCCTGTTTTTAACTATTTAATTTTTTTTATTCTAACATCATTATAAAGTATATTTAATGACACCAGTAATAAGCATTTCTTCCTCCCCGACCATCCTTCTTATTTCCATTGCAGGGAAACTTACCTCCTGATTATCGGATAAGTCTGATTGATATTGGTTTGGTGATAGAGTATCTGATGGGAGGAGCATATCGCTGCAATTACACCCGGAAGCGGTTCAGAACACTGTACCACAATTTATTTGGCCCCAAGAGGGTAAGGAGTAAGTTATTTGCCATTGGTATGACTGCACCCCGTGGCAGGGATTACCATAGCTTCTTAGACGGTTCCAGGCTGGGGGGATCCACATGCACACACTATTCAGTCTACAGATTCATTTCCATTGTGTGCATAGCAGCTATTTCACCACAACACACCATAAGCCAGCCACTGATACAAGCTACATTTTTTACGAATTTAATGAAAAATTATTGGGTTCTGCTGCCCTGGGGATACCAGGACCTAAAACAGTCTCCTCTGCCTCTAAAATCTGTAATTGTGAGTATCCACAGCTTTTGAAAGATGTCTTTTGACCTGTACCAATAATACCATAGAGGACCTGCTTTAGACTTGAACAAACTTGTGTTTTGATAGATGCATTTCCTATCTCATGGCTTATCTTCTTGATTGTGGCCTGAAGGTATCAAGGCAAAGAAATCTATAACTCAAAATTGGCTTTATTGGCTGGATGTGGCTCCAGCAGAGTCAGTGGGCTCATGGCAAAAGCACCATTCAGTATTTTTGTGGGTTTCATGTTTGATAGATTACAGTACTGTGAATCCAAAGTAAGTTTACTACCATTCTAAAATGTAAAATGTATTTATTGTCATCCATAATGCCACTGACCCAATCCAGTGTGAAGAAAAATCTGCTCAGCTGCTCCCAGTGAGATTTGTAGTTCTTTCTTTGCCTGTTTTTACCTCACATTTTCATTTGCTGTCTTAGTTCAGATTTTAGCAATAAACACAAAAAAATATTGTTTTAAATGGCTACAAAGAGCAACAGCTCTGTGGAACAGTTACAGCCAAACATCTGAAGTGGGTTTGCTTGTTTCCCTACACTTCCCTTCTTCACTTTTGAGAGGAAAGGTGCTAATTGTAGCTGCTGGTAGAGATTTCCTTCCTTTAGTCACTCCGTCAAGACAAGTATTTGAGTAGCGATTTCGCAGACACTGAACCAATATATAGAGCAGCTCCATAGCAGTCACTAAAAGTATGCCAGGGGAATGGCCAAAGTACTGACATACTCCAGAGATACCCATCCATGCCTTACTAGTCATTTCTATCTCTTTTCTGCTAGAACATTCCCAAACCAGTTGTAATTTGTACCTGAATCCAAATGTATGTCTTCTGTTGTTTGTTTTGATGAAACAGGGTCAAATTCGAGGTTTAATTAAATATATATACAATTATTTGATTGAAGTATGTATGTCTATTACATTACATTACATAAATATTATCCATATTATATATTGTCTACTATACACTCTGTATTTTATGTTATACATCACATTACACACTTATGCATGCATGTATGTATGTATATACATATAGTTGTAATTTTTCACCACCCTTCTGGGAGAAATAACATTTTTCTAACTTTTTTGTACAGCCAAAAGCCCTGAAACTGTTGGGAATGGAGGTAGGCGACCTGTGATAAATCTTAATGTCTTTTCCTTCTTTGACAAATATACACTATATCAAAATAATGTTCAAATTCACTGTAATGAAGGTATCAATAGTTGTTTTCAAGTTTTGTATGAGAAATGTGCCACACAAATTGTATTTTTCATCCAGATAACTTGTTTAGGGAAGGGCCAGATTAAGAAACATTTCTTAATAAAACTCCAGTGGATAGACAAGACAAAAGAAGGCTCTGTCTCCTCTACGCATCATTTTTCTTTTCATGAAGATTAAACAAAATGTTTCAGTCTGTCAGACCAAGCAGAATTTCAGTCAGAGAGCTATATATATTTAAAATGTTTTCAGAGAAATGAAGCAGTTGCAGAGAATGATGAAGAAGTCTTTACATGGGACAAATTTCTATCAGTTTTGTTGACACTTCTGGCTACCTCAATGCTTCAAGGAGATAGTAGTGTTTTCTTGTTTGTTTGTTTTATACAACAACTTTCATTTAGATGTCCACAAACGCAGCACAGAATAGGTCAACTCAGCTGATAAAAGCAGCAGGCTAAAATGAGAAACAAACTAAAGGCGATAGAAACAACAAAGAGCTGGAGAAAGAAAGGATAAGTGTGGGATACAAAGGCAGAATGGGAGTGAAGAAAGGAGAGTCCTGCTCTTGTGAGAAGATAAAGGGAGAAAACACAGGAATAACCAGGGTGGGAGTCTTCAGCAGACCAGAACATCCCCTGGATATGTACTTTCTGGAGGTGGAACGAGGCAGACGGATTACAACAGATGTTATACTTGGAGTCAACCCTTAGCTTTATTTTGATGATGGTTTTTCCAAAATGGTTTTGTATATTGTGTGATTGTGCTCTGTGTTCTTATGGAGAAAGAACAGTTCAGAGCGATAGTTCAATGCTCTTTTTCCCTGTGTTTAGGTATGGGGTTACTGACTTCTTAATTACAGTGCATAAACCAATATTTTTTTCATCATTTTCCTGTGTTAAATATTTTGTCCAAAAAAGCTGAAGGGGCTGGTCTGCAGGGAATGTGTTTAACATCTCAGGTACTGACTCCAATGCATTGCATGAATTGATTCAGTTCTTTCACTGGTGAAAAAATATTCCTTACAATTCTCACAGGATGATGTCCCTTTGCGGCGAGGGAGGAAAACAACAAAAAAAAGAGAAGAAGAAGTTGATATTGATTTGGATGACCCTGAGATCAATCATTTCCCCTTTCCATTCCATGAGCTGATGGTGTGGGCTGTGCTGATGAAGCGTCAGAAGATGGCCCTCTTCTTTTGGCAGCATGGGGAAGAGGCTATGGCTAAAGCACTCGTGGCCTGTAAACTCTGTAAAGCCATGGCCCACGAAGCATCAGAAAATGACATGGTGGATGACATATCTCAAGAGCTGAACCATAATTCCAGGTGAATTTTCTTTCATGTACACTTCCCGGGGTTAAAAAAAAAAAAAAAGAAGAAGAGAGACAGACTGCTGAACCTGCCTGAAATTTGCATATCTGTACCTTGCTTTCAGTTCTAACTTGTGGGGAAAATCAGTCCCTTCAGAGAAAGTCGAAATGGCCTTTAAACAACCTATCTGCCAGAGAAGCAGAGTTGCTACCTGTAAAACTTAGAAGGTGTCAAGAAGGCAATGAAATATCTATATTGTCTATGTGTTCTCCCTGAGGCATCAAGAGTCAGGCTGAAACCTTGCTCTGTGCTTTCTCAAGACACTCTGTTCATGCCAAGCAGAACAATTGTTGAAATCCTTACGAACATAATATTCGGGCAGAAGTGTTAATTAACCAAGAGCTCATGCTTAGGTGAGCAAGCCAAGATACTAGATTCCATAATAATCTTTCCTGATATTAAAAGTCTGAGACAGAGAATTTACAAAGGGGTATTGGACACTCCTTTTTCCAGAAGACTTGACCACAAAGCCGTGGAGAAAACAGCACAGAAGCAATCATCTTAGCTGAGACAACCAGAGGATTTCAGCCAGAAGATGTCAGGGAGGTGGGCAGGCAGGTGGGAGCAGACAGCTGGTAGTTGTGGGTGGTCATCACTGCTAAGCTGAGGTATATATTTATATGCCTATCATTAGCTACTCACATTTGAAAATGCGGGTTTCCATATGTACAGTCAACATCATGATTTACATGATGGAAGGTGATGCCCCTGTTGCAGAGGCTGTCAGTTGCAGAGGGGTGTTTTCTGCGGCAGACTGCTTGGGCTAATGAGAGTGAACGAATGTCCTTTTGTTGCAGGGACTTTGGCCAGTTGGCGGTGGAGCTGTTGGACCAATCGTATAAGCAGGACGAGCAACTGGCAATGAAACTGCTGACCTACGAGCTGAAGAACTGGAGCAACGCCACATGCCTGCAGCTTGCAGTGGCAGCCAAGCACAGGGACTTCATTGCTCACACTTGCAGCCAAATGCTGCTCACCGACATGTGGATGGGTCGTCTCCGGATGCGCAAAAATTCTGGCCTAAAGGTCAGCACTGTTTTAAAATAAGATTAACAGTCAGAGGAGTTCTAATAGATGGTGGTAGGGCTCACAACAAATCAGTAATAACTTGCTAAATTAACCAAATTTCAGGTGCTTATTTGTAGTGACATTTAGCAAGTTATATTCTTCCTGTGTGCAATTTTTCAGCAGGGAGCTTGTAACAAACCCAAGTTAAAAGCATGTTACTTAGGTTTTTCATCATCTTTCTCAAAGCCCCCTTCAGCATCATTGAGAACTCTCAGGATAAGAATTGAGCCAGGAGGTTAGTATGTCACCCTGCCTGGATACTTGAGGAGTTAGCCAATGTTGTGAAAGATAAATAAAGAAAAAATATGTGTAAGTGAATTAACCGCTAGTGAAAGGTGCTGATCTGACAACCTTCCCTAGAATGGGCCAAAGCAAGCAGCACAAATTTTCTTGCAATCCCCTGCCAATCTTCCTGATGACTGACCTGAAGGGTGTACCTTAGAGAACCTAGAGGATAACTCTATTTTCAAAGCTGTTTAAGCTTTACTTCCACAGTTAGAGAAACTGCTAACAGAGCAAGTTGAACTCTGGTAGGTGAATTCGTGTCCACAGGCTGGCAGCTTTCACCTTCCCCAAAGTACTCACCAGCCAGCACATAACCAGGGATTGCATCTTCCTGCCAGATGACTGAGAAATATTTTCAGTGAAGGGGTTCTCTCTCCTGCATTAATCATGTATGTGAAAAGTGGTAGTTGCTCAGATGTTTTGCTGTGTGAAAAGATGGTTGGTAAAGGTGAGAATGCTTGTGAGTGCGTGCATCATTATCATACTGGGTCTAAGCCACTGACAGTGATAATGAGCTTCAGTGAAATAAAACCCAGACTAGAAACTGAGTAAAGGATCCTTGTGAAACCCTGATGTTACAAGAAGCTTAAAGGAAACAGTCTGTTACCTTCAGTTATTCATTGTGAAGGAAAGGTGTTTTATGGCTTAAAAGATGCATGCTGCAAAGGAGAAAGCATGCAGTGGAAAATGAGTTGCTCTGCTGATCCCCATCTACCTAAACTGAATATCTGCAAAGTCAAGCAGTGAACAAGCCAGCAGTCCCTCTGAAGGGCAACGGGCCTGTGAGTCGAGTCAGAAAAACAGGTAGTAAAGATGTCTCCAAATGTGAGAATGCTTTCTATCTGTAAGCAGAACAATATTTATGCGCAGCTTCTGCAGGAGGATGATGAGAACACTATCAGCCACTTACTCTCATTAAAGCTAAAGCAGGCTACAAGCTACATGAGCAAGAGGCAGCATGGCAAAGAAATAAATTTGCAAACATGAGTCATGGATTATTTCCCATGAACAATTTTCTCCTGTCAAAACTGGCAAATGGCAAGAAGGCTGAATGTAATGCTTTAGAGTCTCACTAGGGATGTATAGCACTAACGGGAACAGGGGAGGCAGTTGTTAATCCTGCCTGCTCTTAAAATTAACCTCTCTGGGAAGCCAGGTCTGCCCATAAACCCGTCTCCCTGGACACATCCTTTTGTGACAAGCCTAGTGCAGGAGCAGTGCAGGCAGCCTGGTGCTTGGCTCTTCCAAGGCTGGGCACAGCTTTCATACATCCTAACTGCTCCTGATTGCAGTACTTTGGATGTTTTCAACAACACACATGCTGTCTGTCAATACCATGAGCACAAGCAGTCACCCTCCCTGACCTGCCAACAAGATAACTATCTGGTTTCACTGTCGTTTAGGAAGACATATGTAACGAAATCATTTTCCATGAGATTACAGCAAAACTAGTAAAAGTTATTGTGCTTCTGAATACAGAGAGGCCACTTCTTTTTATATTGTTATGATATCTCTTCATTTATACTACTGATTTAACCCCCAGCATCGTTCATTGCATACATCCACGCAAGGTAATTTTTATGGTTTCTCCACTTCCACATCATAGGAGAGGGAAGGAAGAACACAAAGATCTGGCGTTAACATAAACATTATATGGCTGGCAGATTACTGACGTAAAATCTCAGGGGACCACATAGCTAAGTACATCAGTGTTTGCTATTTCTGGCTTTGCCTTATCTCTTCAGATCCACACATGCTTATGTCTCAACTACCTGTGTGCGTGAAGTATGGACACAGAGAGCTTGCGACCTACTAACCCCTCTGTAGAAACTGATACTGCTTGTGTAGCATTTACACTGATATTGTCTATTATGTAAAATGCAGAAATTTGCAGGTCTGAGGTTTGAACACTCCTGTGGTCCCAACTGCTGTTGGCCTTACATAATATTTTGTAAATATATTCTGGTATATAACAACACGCATCTGATGAGCAAGCAGATAAAATATTCAAGAGAGGCAATTAGCCATAGTATTTACAGCAATGCTAACAGAAGTTACTTTGTTTGAAAACATTCCCCCAAGTGACAAATACTCTATTGTCATAGAAACTCACATGCACGTATATCTTTCTTTTCCTAAATGTCCTCCGGGAGTTGTTCCATGTGATACTGAGTAACCATGATGATTGTAATCTGTTTACTGTGATGATTATTGTTATCATTATTATTGCTTTAGGTAATTCTAGGAATTCTACTTCCTCCTTCAATCCTCAGCTTGGAGTTCAAGAACAAAGATGATATGCCTTACATGTCCCAGGCCAACGAGATTCATCTTCAAGAGAAGGAGCCAGAGGAACCAGAGAAACCAGTTAAAGAAAAAGAGGAGGAGGACATGGAACTCACCGTAAGTGCTGACAATAAATCATCAGCCTCAGTGCTGTCAGTTTCTTATTCCCACCTCTGTGAGCATTGCAAGCTGTCTGATGGCTGAATTTAGCAGATTATACTACACTCTTAACAGTCGCCTCTCCTCGGTGAGACTCAAACTGGACAAGTTGGCATCATTGTGTCTCAATATTGCAGCAGTGAATGGTGATGCTGAAGCATCATGTTGTGATGTAATGTCCTTATAATTTTGATTCAGTTTGATGCCACGTAGTCTGAAATAAATTCATGAGGTTTCGGAATTGAAAGCGCTCAGCCATGATAGATGAGTGAGCTTCTCCAGTAGAAAAGAAGGTCACTAAGTTTTCCTTTGGGTGGAAGCACCCAAAGATTCGTAGAAGCTAGAGATTTTTTTTCATTTTGGTTAACTTAATTAGAGGGCAAATAAGTGTCCAAACAGACAAGAAAAAGTGACGAAAACATTCTTCAAAATTCTTTATTAGTTTGTGATCATTGCCTCTCACACATACACATGTGCAGTTTTTAATCCACTGAAGACATTAGCAAGCAGCTAGACAGCTCAGCCCTTACTAAGAGCTTCTGCATCTCAGCGGAGTTGTGTAAAGAAGGATTTGTCTGTATTAGTAACATAGCCTTAAAGGAATAATTTGCACCACAAAGAGAATCAAATAGCTAAAGCTCTGAAAACAATACAAGTCACCTACTTCCAGTCACTTGTTCTCAGACTTGTTTGACACTTTTCAATTTGGGCATTTATCATATGAGCTTTCAGACCTGCCTTTACTTTGGTTTGGGTCTGATTGTGATGTCTTTGAAAGGCTTAAATTCAACCTGAGTTGGTCAAGGTCAGGGTAGAGGCATAGAAGTAGAAGAGATTTTCCTGGTTAATTTAAAAAAAAAAAAACCAGACTATTTCCCACAGGCAAACAGCAGGAGCTGCCCACAGGACCCCGTCTGCAGGCAGGCAGAAGGACCTGCCTACAGGACCCAATATGCAGGCAAGCCGAAGGAGCAGCCCACAAGACCTACCTACAGGACCCGTTTGCAGGCAAGAACCTGGCCCTTGGGAAGCACCAGAAGCCAGAATAGCAGCAATGGGCCGTTCTCCCCTCATTAGCTATTAATTGCAATTTATTATCCCTGGCTTCTGATCCACTTATGAAGTGCCTATTCAAATCAAATAAGCACTTTGCAAGCTGTCTTTTCTTGCAATGGGGAGAAAATTGGGGAAGAAGTCATTTCCATCTCTCTGCAGTTATCCCAGCTCCTGGTTTCTTGTCTACAATACTGTGTTTCCTTTTTACCTTCTGAGTCCTGCTACAAGGAAGTGATGTGTGAACTGGATCTGCTTTTCCAGACGAGTCTTAGATGTTCCCTCTCTCCTCCCCTCCATGTGCTGACAGTCCTATTGCTCTTTCCTGTCATTGACTCTGCCCTTAACACCTTTAAACTTGATGCATCATTCTAGTGAAATTTCAGACACTTACAGCCTTTTCTATAAAATAAAAACTGTTTCTGTGGAGTCCAGCAAGTTTAGAAACAATAGCCTTGGTAGACTACTGCTGACAATATTTCTGCGCATAATCTCTGCTGTGCTTTAGGACTTCTAACATAGCTTCTTCATCCAGGTGCTTTTCAGTTGTGAGGAGAGAAGATTTGCTAGCAAAGAGACCTTTGCATGTATTTCTGTGATTAGATGCCATAGCCAGTTGTATTTAGTCACCATCAGGCACTGTGTCAGGGAGAATGTTCCTACCTGTCATATTTTGAATGCAAGACAATATTTTAGATTGAAGTTTTGCGTTGCTCCAGCCTTAGCCAAATGGTCTGGCGTGAGCTAGGTCAAGTCTCTTCTCCACTGATGAGAGGATGCCTGCAAGACTGTTGGGAACTTTTGCCTTAGCCACACTTATATTAATGATACCTTATTCATAGTTCATTAAGATTAATAATTGATTGTGGTGTGATATCACAAATGTTTAATCAATTGCTGAACTCTGGCTCAATAGATCAGTCACTCAGCCTAACCATAGCTTGCCACTATTGTATTCAGAATGACCTGCATATTTTTCTCCACATTTTTTCCTTTCAGGACGAACAAATAGATTTTTTTTTTCATTTGTGATTACTACAGTTTTCTCTTATTCATTTACTTAATTTGCACATGATTTTTAAAAATATTTTCAGTATTTTTCCATGGTTTGGTTTTCTGAGCTTTGTTCAGTTTAAAGCTTAAACAAAAGTGATGAACTAAAATCATTTTGGTCACCTCAGAAGCCCATTTCTGGCAAATATGCATCATCCAAACAACCTGTCTAACTCTATTTCTAATCATTCCCAATGAGTGCTTCTCAAGTCTGTGTATTCCTATAATACTATGCCCATATGCATTTTCATAAAAGTACTGCTAAGATAAAGAGGTCACATCTAGTCAAGGTCTGTTAATTGATTTCTGAAGAAGCCTTGTGTGTCCTGCACTACTAAGCCTGGGTGACTAATGCTGCGCCAAAAGAGTCAGTTTCTTCCTCTGGACTGCACTTGTGCAGAGTGGATGAGACACAGGGCCACAGTGATTTTTTGCACTATTTTACACCTCATTTGCACAGAATAATGTGATCACACAGACCACAGCAACAGTGAAGTAAGCCTCTGCATAGGTGCATCTACATGCAAGTATGTATTTGTTTTATGGTCCTCTCAAAGGATCTGGTGGGTAGCTGAACATCTGGATATACTATAAAGATGTAGTGTTTATTCCGTGTAAACTACTTGTTACTCACACCTGCTTTTAACTTTGTAACAGATATATGAGAGTGGTGGGCACACATTTCTTTAACATCTAGATGCTAGGCAACAGACTTTGCTTATAGCAGCTACTCACAAAAATGAGGTTGAATACTGCTTTCATCACCGCTTCCTCAGCACCAAGGAATTTACCACAGTTTATGCATGGAGCTGCCAATCAGTAATCCTGAATATTAGACATAGAAGAGTAGAAGGGCACTGAAGTCTAAAGGCTGATGACATTTTGTATTTGTACAATGTCCTGACCAGGGCCTTAATTAGTTGCTGATTTTTAGATCAGTCAGAAATCCCAACAGTCTACCTTCCTCCCAAAATAACACTGATTCTGCAAGCCACAACTAGGAGCATCGTTATCCCTATTCAGTGCCTTATTGTTTGGGTATTAGAGTTCGTCAGTAAATGGTCTATTTCAGAACACAGAACAACTCATCTAAGTCCTTTAGAAGATGTTTCAGTTGTTGTTTTGCTCATTTTGTTCTAATTTTCCACATCAAATAGGAATTTTGGAAGTCCATGGGCATCACTAAGAATCTGAGTTAGGACTTTTCAGTAGCAGCAAAACTAGTTGTGTTGGCATCTGGGCTCGCGTTGTCTCATCTGCAGTATGTATGCTTAGGCTTTTCTCCATGGCAAGAACTAACCAAATATTGTATCACTAAAAAAAAAACAGTTCTTAAGATAGGAAGTTTCAAGACTAGTGTCCTGATGCCCATGGCCCATCTCACCCACCCTCTCACGAGCCAGCAGCTTGTCTGGAAAACAGCAGTGGGAGACACTGCCAGCAGTCACAAGAAAGAAGTGCTGGCCTTCTCCATAAGGAGGGATTTCCCTCCGTTTCTCTAAGGGTTTTGGAAACCTCCCATACCACCACCACGTAAATGCCGTGGCACTCTTTGTGCCCTGCACCGTGCCAGGATGACTGAGCTCCTGGCACTCTAGCCCTGCTCCTCTGTATTCACCTGAAAGAACTACTGAGCACATGCAAAATCCAGTTTTACACACCTGTAACTCAAAAGCGTTAAACATTTTTTCCTACCATATTTCAAGGCAGAGAACACTAGAACAACTGCCATGGAGGCAGCATTTCCTACACAGCATAGGATACAATGGGTTGTGCAGAGAGAGGTATAGTATATCCACACAGCTATGTATCATTTCCACTCCAGTTCTGTGTAAATATGGGCTAAGTCTATATGCAGCATGTAGATTTTACTAAGAATAAAATTTGACGAGCCTATGATCATTCTAGAAGGACTGAAATTCCTGTTACTTTATTATAAAACAGATAAATATATAATAGGCATAATAGAATTGTTAACATATATTAATGCAAAAATGCACAATCCAGAACTGTCCTGGTTCCCTATCAGTGAACAGTCCTCGATTATATAAAACAAAATCTGACCAAAACTGAAAAAAAACAGAATCCTGATTAGAAAAATTTCCATGTAAAAACTATGCGCACATCAATCCCCTCAGGCTAAAATGATGCAGTTGTACTGTACTACAATGTAGCTGAGCTGCTGTCGGGCTTACCTTGCATGACTCATGGTGAATCATGGACAAAATTGTGTATTAGAGAAAGAGATGCCGCCCACACAGAGCAGTGTCTTGAGTTATTCCCACCCTATTGCTTCCCCCTCCAAGTGAAAACACATTTGTTCACATTCAGCATTGCAGCTATTCTGTTAAGGCAGTCACTTAGGTTATTTCTGCATGTTTCTGGTGGGGAGGCTTTTCAATTTGTTAATACTGTGATATAATTAACAGTTGGGGACATCAGGTCAAGTCTAATCCCCAGCCATCTCAGAGCAATTCCCCATCTGTAGCATGGGGGAGGGGAAAGGTTCCTATTATATGATACAATTAATTCAAAAATAATTATAACAGGATAACATCACAGCATCATTATCAACAAGAAAGCAATAGCAAACAGGAAATCAGCATCCATGAGCTAAAGCACAAATCCAGGTACTGAAGGAGCATTATCCAGAAAACATCCACAACTCACTGATTACAGTGAGAGCTAAGGGTCTCAGAATTAGTAAATTATAAAATTGTGAAGGATTTAAACTCTGTAAAATAACCCTTTTCACTAAAGCACGGCACTGCTCATTTCTAAGCTGCCAGCATTCTTTTTCACTCTGCTGCAAATTTCTTGAGCACCAGAGGACAGCAGAGACAAATCCTTGGGAAAAGCCACAGAAAACTCTGTAGCACCAGATGGCAGCTTTCTCTAGAACAGCGTCAGAAGGTAGAGAGAAGCAAAGAAATGGGTACTTTCTTGGGCTGTCATTTTCCCAAAACATTCAGATCATATTCCACTTCTTTTCCCAAATGAACAATCCCTGGTATAGATAGGGCAATCACTTTAGTTTTGTAGATTTCAGGTAAGGATACCTGGGGTTCTGTGAAGGTCATGTAATTTCTGCTACTGTAGTTACATTCAGTAAATCTCATGTACTTGCAGACTATCTGCTTATCGAATAAGAACCCTTCTCCTCTGCTTAGCAGCCACTTCATCTTTTCCCTTTTTGAAAGGGAAATCTTGATGGAATTTTAAGCGGTTTTATGTGCTCTGTGAGAACCAACAGGAGGTATATTTAATTTTTTAATACACATTGTTTTATCTACATTTATGGCAATGAACTTAGAAATCTGCAGGCATAAAAAGGTAGAGGAATTAGGTAACTTCATCAAAGCAGGCTACAGTTTTAAGAGGATCTCAGCAGGTTAGTTTCAGTGCAGTATATTTGTGTCTTGAATCATTGTTCTGTTTTATTAAAAATGTGCAGGACAACATCTGTGCATAGTCAAATTCAGTAATATAAGGGGCTATGTGAAAAGTAATAATACCAGAGGAAAAAATTAACTGCATAAATGAAATGCAAGAGAAATATTAGGCAGGAGCCATCTAGGACAATACGTGGTCCTAATAATGTTACAAATGTCTACACTGTCTGAAATGAAAAAAAATTTGGTCATCAGTTTATCATTACAAATTACTATTTTACAGGACGAAAGACCTGTAGGAATAGCTCCACGAGGCCTAGAAAAAGGAAGAAAAGGAAAGACTATGATTCGTGTTTTTAAAGGTTTGAGAAGCGCATCTCCTGTTCCTGCAGGGCACTAGAATCAGATCAAATAGGTCACGTGAAGCTGATTAGTTAAGTATGTGCTGAACATCCTGTTGAATAAGAGAGCACAGAAGTAGATAAAAGAAGGAACTCTTTATTGAAAGACAACATATCTGGCATCCGATTAGTTCTCTTTTGGCTTAGTTTTCCAAGTTTTTAAGTTGCAGAAGAGAACGTTATCTTCAGGGATGGTGAAAGTTTTCTTTGGTTAACGTGACAGTACAAAAGTGCTTTGATCTACTTGTAGAGAAACATTATAGAAGCATTTAAATAAAAGCATCATCATGCAGTCCCTGCATACATGGGTAGGACAGGTGTATCTCAATTCTTGCAACTGCTTTCATGTGCAGGAGTGTTATAATCTATAGGTGCTGCCACAGACTAAATAATAACAACTTGCTCAGGACACAGTAACCTAAAACCCACTCTTAGTCTGCTATTCACAAAAGAATTATTTCAGAAAGAACATTGAATAAATCACACTATACTCTAAATACAAAGGAACACCTTCTTTTAAGCATTAACTTCAGTGAGCAAATAGTTGAGTCACTCCTTTCACCTCTCTGCAGCTGACCATGAAGCTAAAATAAAATATTGCCATCTTTTGCCTGTTAGGTTTGCAGTTATAGCTGAGGACGTCTTAAGTATGTGTTTCTGGAGCTCAGGGTAGCTTTTCAGTGAGTCTGAATTACAATTGTAACAGTGAGATCAAGCCTAGCAGAGGCAGTACGTGAGCAGTCTGGAACTTCATTATGGAAGAAGCTACAATCATGTAGAAGGATCTTTCAATCCAAGGCCGTAATGCTTCAGTGAACTCTGCTGGTTAGTTCTCTACATCCACATGAAGTTCACTGTGGGATCATCACCTGTGCCAGATCCGATGATCAGCGTGAAAGGAGTCACTGGCTTCATTGCTTACAGTCCAGCAACTGCAAACTCATTTTTCCCCCTGTTGTTCTCTCTCAGTCTCAGCCTTATGAACTTCTCTTTGTTCAAAATCAAAACTTCTCTGCTTTCTGTGTACATCTGTTTATTGTATAGAAGTGCACCACAAAATGCTGTTGTCAGGTAAAAAATTTTGCTGTCCATACAGCACTGGTGTGACCAGTGACCTTGCTGACCAGTCAAGGACTTCACATTGGTGCTGACAGTTGCTGCCAAAACATTGCTTTTTTGGTTTACAAAGTATTAAAGAGTACCATCCCTGAATAAAAGATAATCTGGGAACAAAGCATTGCCCAACTAGCTGTGGTCACCTGGTTTTGTCTAAAGATTGAGAAATCATAGAATTTTTGAGTAGCTTCCTTTTGAAATTTCAAAAAATAGCTTAATTTGTCTTTCACAAAGAAAGAAACACAAAAATGTCCTTTCTTGTAGGCAATGCTGGGACGAGGGAATGGAGAGTCATCAAGAAAGAAGGAGGAAGAGGAAGTTCAGAGCAGGCACAGACTGATCCCTGTTGGAAGAAAGATTTATGAGTTCTACAATGCTCCCATTGTTAAATTTTGGTTTTACACAGTAAGAAATCTTTGCTGTTATATTACTACTCTTTGGACAAATACTGAAATTGGATTAAGGTCATCTTCTGTGTTTCATGGAAAGTCTGCATCTGCGTGCATTGGAGGGTTTGGCTGTAAATAGTTTAATAAAATCTTTTGTGGAGGTCAGCTATCACTTACAAACCTGTCTAAGACTTTTGAAGAAGAACATTTCATTCAGGAACTTAACGGTTAAAATTTGAATGACTGCATATGTTTTTCTTCAAATACGACAGTAAGTGGCAGTTTGCTGCAGTCAGTGCTCGCAAGGAATTCCCTGTAGGAGAATTCCCAATAGGAGAGCTCCCAATAGTAAGCCCAGTGTGAGACTGAGCTGAATCAGGATATTGAGTTGTATAACAATTGATTAAAAAAAGAAGCAGAGAGAGAACATCTTTTCTTGGAACATTTTTTTCTTTGTTCTGTTTTGACCTGTCTGCAGAGTGTTTCTCAGAGAGAGTTTGTGTAGGTACCCACAAGGTAACAAAGACTTTAGTAGCAGCTGATGTACATTTTCTGGGGACAAATTATGTCAAATCAGTATAATCTCCCTGTGTTATAAAGAAACAGACCTTGCGTAGAGAGCACTAAAACATTATGTCATATATTTTGACTAAAGACAGTAACAAAAAACTTTACAGAGTATTCTCACAGATAAATTAATAACTGCTGTATTAAAGTTACTATGTGGACACAATGTTTTTTTGGCAATTAGTCCTCAAGAGTAGATATTAATTATTCATTATCAAGCTGGAAGCAGGGATTGGAAAGGATTCCACTAGGGCCTCTCCTATGTCAGGTGCTGTCTGATATTTTCATTCAAAACTTGGACAATGGAGTAGCAATTAGTTATTAAATTTGCAAATTGCACTAGAATTTAGAAGGATGAGATCAAACAGTAAAATGAACACAGAACATAATCCTTTCAGTCACCTTGGAACTGGCTCCCAGTTCAGCTTCTGCATCGTGTGACAAGTACGGACTGATTTGAAGGATACAAAAAAGAACAGGAAAAATATTTCTAAAGGTCTGTAAAAAATGACTTCAGGGGAAAGATTTAAGGAAGTGAGGTTGTTTAAGGAAGTGAGGTTGTTTTGTCTGGAAAAAAGAAGTCTGAAGAAGGAATGTAATAGTCTTCAAATATGTGTAAGTAGCTGCAGAGAGAAACACAATGGAATAATCTCCAAATCCTTGCTGAGTAGGACAAGATGTAATGGCTTAAATTGCAAGGGTAGGTAGGATGTTAGGAAACAGTTTCTAACTGATCTGAGAAATACTGTTCTAAACTGTTTAAGGACATGGTAAATTTTCCTTTGTTAGTAATTTCTAAGTCTCTCTTACCAGAACATATGTCCACTATGGTACACTGTAATTAATCATAGAATCGTAGAATGGTTTGGATTGGAAGCGACCTTAAAGACCATCTAGTTCCAACCCTTCTGCCAGCTCTGGAGCCCCTAGCACAAGAAGGACATGGAACTCTTGGAGAGGGTCCAGAGGAGGGCTACAAAAATGATCCGAGGGCTGGACACAGGACTACACATGGGTTCTCACCAGAGCGGAGCAAAGGGGCAGAATCCTCTCCCTCGACCTGCTGGCCACATTGCTTTTGATGCAGCCCAGGATTTGATTGGCCTTCTGAGCTGTGAGCCCACATTGCTGCGTCTTGTTGAGCTTCTCATCAACAAACATCCCCAAGTCCTTCTCCTCAGGGCTGCTCTCAATTCATTCTCCTCCCAGCCTTTATTTGTGCTTGGGATTGCCCCGACCCAGGTGCAGGACCTTGCACTTGGCTTTGCTGAACTTCATGAGGTTCACACAGGCCCATGTCTCAAGCCTGTCCAGGTCCCCCTGCATGGCATCTCTTCGCTCCAGCGTGTCGACCATACCGCATCCTGTCTCAGCACCATGGAATTTGCCATATGATTTCAGGTGGTCTTTCCCAGTTATATTTTCAATCATTCTGCTGCATGCACAGCAAATCACAAAGAATGCATCCTTCTGTAGATGACTTCTTACAGGAAAAATTCCCTTGCTGAGATCCAGGCAATACATTTACAGACAGCAGGAACAGCTCACACCAACACAGACTAAACTGTGGCGGGCAGCTTATGCTAGCAAATAGCTCCAGTTCAGCAACTTGGCCTAACTACTTGCTGAACTATGTGGCCATTGAACGTTAATCAGGTTGATGAGTCTAGAAACAATTCAGCAACAGCCTAGTCTCATTACGAATTGCAATATGTATTATGTATAACCAAAAAAAGTCTTTACACTGTAAACAGAAAGAAGCACCCTGGGTCTCCCTGTTAGTTCAATTCTGAAATGGGAGGAAAAGATCAATATTGCATTTCCATTTAGACCTGTTCCTACAGTTTTATGTCCTGAGGCAGGTCTTAATCAAGGTCACTTACTAAAGGTGTCTCTTGGCTGCACTGAACTTGAAGAGCAAATTAAGGTGGATTCTGGCTGCAGTGCTTGACTGTCTGGGTATACTGAGAAAATCCTGGAGACTAAAAGCAAAATAACTTTCAGATGAGGGTTAAACTTGCACAGCCTATCACACAGAAGAAATATGAATCATGGATTTCAAAAGAAATCCTCCAAATTTTACATTCCAGAGTCCAAACTGCAAGAAAATTGACTATATTTATGGCTATTGTGTGCCATTGAAAATAATTTTGTTATTCTATATCTGCCTATGTGCTCTTACACTCTAGTTATATCCACCTCCATTCTTAAAATACACAAGAGCGAGTTAAAAGTGGGGATGTTTGAGCAAGTAACATTTTGACTCAACAGATAAGCCAAAATAAACCGCTTTTTCTCAGCCAAAAAAAACCAAACCCACATTTAGCCATTCTCGCTGGACATGCAGTGGTTTCAGAAGTCAACTACTCCATGCTTTTTGTGGCTGTTGCATTGAAAACCATGAGTCTAAAGTTTCATCTCACAGATTGCTTGAGGAGAAGAGGATGGCCTTCCCATTTTAACTACTAGCTTTAGGCTGAGATGCTAGCAAGAGACCACATTTCTACCTCTTCTGAGGAGGAGCAGCTGCAGAGGGAATTGAACCCCAAGTAAGGGTCATCTTTTAAACATTAAAACAGCTTCACACCAAGTTTTGCATTTTGGAACCACTTTGCTTTATGATCATTTAATTTTTGTATCAGTGAGAAAAGGGGAGGATGGTCTCTCTCTTGAAGCACTCTTCTGCTGGTACAATTTCCAGGTTTTCCCTTACCATAATGAGTATTGGAGTATTTTCAATAAGGTGGGACATCATATATAGGAGGGCAAGGAGCAACCCATCCTAGAAACTTCCCAGCAGGCATTCCTCTCCTTAGTTTCTTCAGGTACTATGCTTAAGGGCAAAAATGACAGCCCCTAGCTCTTTGTCAAGTCATGTAAAAGCAAGAAGAATAGGGCTCAGATACTTGTGTAGTAGCACTTTCAAAGAATTTTGAATACCAGCATGGGTAGCTGTACCGAGGTTTGACTACAGTATGGGATCAGGACATCCTTCTGGAAGGCAGCAGCAAGTTACAGGTCTGGGGAGGGAGAAGGAGGGTATCACTCACTATCTGAAGGGCTTGTTTCTTGAGTCAAAGTGGTGCAGTTTCAGCACCATTCGATTCTGAAATCAAGATGCTTTTTTCCTTTTCTTTTTTTCTTTTTTGCCAAGCAAAAATTTTCAGCAATTTTCAGTAAATTTGGATGACAAAAAAACCACCAAACCCAAAACCAAAAAACCCCAGCACCTCAAAAGAAAACCGAGAAGCAAAGACCCCTGACTCAGTTACACTGAGGGTCTTGTGGGTTTTGTCACCTTTGTACCCTTAATGTCCCTATTCTTTTGCCATACTTATTTCAAATGCTCACGAAAGGGTGCTGAGTCAGACCAAATTAATTAGATTTGCTGATAATTAATAATCAATAAGATCAAGAGGAGGTGTTAGGTGACGGTCTCTAGACCTGAGCATTGCAATCCATCATCACACATAAACTGAAAGACACATGAGATCATTTCCTCCTCTGTTTTATGTAGACAAGAAGCAGTGGTTCAACTGGCTGTCTTCTCTGTACTGATAGTTATGGTCAATATAAAGAATTCTCTCAAGTGTCCTTCAAACCAGCAACAGGAAGAAAAGCCAGAACTCTGTGGCTCTTGCGCAGAGAAGAAGTGATGTCCTCTGATAAATACAGCAGGACCATAAACCCTGTTCTGTGAGGTGTTGAACACTGACATAATCCTACCCAAAACCCTCAAGCCCCTCTGTAGTTGTTTCATCGTAAGTCTGACACCAAGTACAAAATAGCTGTCAGTAACATGCATCTGAGAGAGAAAAACTGTTGAAATACGGATGTGTGGAATAACCTTTCTGTCACAGTAACTAAAATGTTTGTGCACAGAACTGAATTATCTTTTCTCTGATTTAAATCTGGCTTAAGATGCGTTTTCTTGTAAGACTGCTGTTTGAAAGGCAAAGTAGACAGGCGGTTGGATTCTTGCCACCACAGACCCCAGCTACAGCCATTCACCCTTGCTACAGTCCATGCTCTGGTGTGACACTCAGGTTTCCCTGAGTTTGATGAACTTGATAATGCAGTTTGCCTGTCATGTCTGGTTTTGACTGACAATTTTATTACATTCAGCATGTTGAAAGAAAGGGAAACGAAACTAAAACATAATCCACACTTTCCACTGTATCAAAAATTAAGCCAGAAGGAAAAGCAAAACAATTATACTTAAAAATTGCAAAAAATGTAAGGCAAATGAATGCATGGCTATGCCTGGCTACTTGCTGCAGCTATTTGATTAGGAGTAGCAGTGTTTTGGGGAGGAATCATGGTATAGGTTAAGTCAGTACTACACTGGGTAGGAAGACCTCTAGCAACACCTAGGACCTTCTGGGCCCCAGGCAAGGATTGTACAAAAAGGATTTGGATGTCCAAGTCACCCTAGACTACGTGAACCGGGAGAAAAAACACAGAGGAGGGCTGTTAGAGGGATAAAGGGTGTTAGAAGCATATGAGGGAGAAATCTTCACACAGGTAACTTTGGTTGTTGGCATAGTGGTACCAGAGTTGCCATCATTTTGGGATAATCCAGGGGAACTGCATTAATACAGTTTTGTTGGGGAGGCAGATCTAGCTGGAGGAGAGGATGTTTGTGCATGTATTTTGCATAAGCCACCATGTATGTAATCTAATGCAAGCTTTTATAGACAACCCAGAACACTGTCTGATTGTTCTTTTGTTTGTTTAACTCTGGTTATAGTGGAATTAGAAATATCAAATCAAGAAACTGGCTCAGTCATATAAATGTAGTGACTATTGGTATTCATTTTGTTTCTTTACAGCTGGCATATATAGGCTACTTGATGCTGTTCAATTATATAGTGTTAGTGAAGATGGATCGCTGGCCATCTACACAGGAATGGATTGTCATCTCATATATTTTCACTCTGGGAATAGAGAAGATGAGAGAGGTAAAATCACCCCAACCAAGAAAGACAGAACAAAAAAATAAATAAGTGTGTTTTTTTTCATTTTAATATCTGTTTTTATTATTTTTCTCAGGATAATTTTTGAGGAACAGGCTTACCATAATATTGCTCTTTTTTGCAGAAGAGCAGATGGATTGTTAAAAACACAGCACCAAAAACTCCATCTTCCTCCATTTAAAAATCAAAAATCTCTCTCTTTCTTTCTCCCACAGAATTTCTCTGTTCAGATTTCTGTGTAATGCACGTTTAATGGCATTCCCAAGTATTGGGGCGATCTTCTCACATATCTCACATATCTGAGTCTAAAGTTCAGCTATATCCCATCAAATGTGGCCTGAAACTGAAGTATGTTTCAGGGAGAGGGAAAGGAGATATGATACAACAAAATGGAGAAGGAGACATGGTGACAGCAGGACAACTGAAAAGCCCATGTTTGAATCCTCACCCCAAACAGAGTTCATTCAATATTTGCAACTGTTCTGTCTGTCCACATATCTCATGCAAAGGCCTTAAATAAAACCAGCCCTAACTGTGGAAAAATTCAGATCCACGTTGAATGTTGCAGCATATTTCTAACAAGATTTCCCCCTTGTATTCTTGAAAATTTTTGCTAATTATGTCAAGCAATAACATCCATCTCCCTAAAGATGCCAAAGCAGACATGCAGCGCAGAGACAGAGCATTTAAGGTGGCACTTAGTCTATAAGCAGAGTGAAGTTGTTCTGCCATCCCCTGCCCCTCATGTTCTTCCCCACTTGCAGCTACGGTTGTGCTCTTTTCACTTGGCCAAATGTGAATTTATTCCACAATGACACCAGAGGCCAAATTCAGCCCTGATGTGAGTGGGTGCGGGTCCCATTGACCGCAGCTGAAACAGCACATTTGCACCCCTGGGCTGAATTTGTTACCATCTACTTTTGTATTTTCTGCAGCAAATGCTTTTGAGAACTGGACAAAAAATGGTCTTGCAACAGCCACTTTGACTTCAACGACAGATTTCAAGCACTGTACAGTAAACTCTACATTATAATTAAAAATAATAGAGGAAAAGACGCTACTTCTGTGTACATATTGAGTGTACATCACTAACCAAAACACAAAGCAAAACAGTGGCAGTAGCCACATGAGGACTCTGCAACACTGATGGAGGCAAAGCACCACTGGCTCAGTAGGTGGGAGGCTGCTGGCAGGAATCGCGTGTGCCATTTTTGTCTTATCATTCACCTCAAATTGTCCTTTCCACAAAAGTTTATCAAGAACATTTGTCGGAATGGATTTGTAAGCAGATGTTGGAGATTGTTCACAGAAGATGAGTCTAAAATTCATTCTGAAAATGAATTATAAGAAAATTATAAGAATGGCATTCAGCTTTTTAAGGAACTGTATGAGTCTGCTCAAATGTTCTCGGGCTAAATATAGAAAACTAAAACAAACAGCTTGTTAACTCACAAAAAGCTAGGAATTACTCATAGAAATCACTTGAGGAATAGTTTCAACAGTAATTCAGGAAAACAATCAAGTCTCCCAAATGATCTTGCAAATAGAATGACGATAAATTCATAAGGTAAGATTAATTATTTTTGTGAATTATATTCGCAGCTGTGGAACTTAATTTCCAAAACCAGGTCCAAGCAGTAGCTAGCATCTCTCTGTATTAAATGCTAAATCCAGATCTTTATGGTTATTAATTATTTCTTGACAGTTTGATACACAATTCAGAATAATTTTCTTTAAATCTACAGCTAATTTAAATGTGAATTTTCTGATGGGATATCTTTCTATATTTCTCCCTCCATTCCAAGACTCTAAGTAGGGTCATTAAATTTGAAAAACAGAAAGTTATACACATATTTCTTCTGATTTCATGGGTATTTTAGAGTGAGTGAGGGTTTCATCATTTTTCTTTTAAGTATCTTGCACATAGATACAGGCTAAGAATGGTTGAAATGGAAGATTTTTTAAAAAAATCAGAAAGTACATGAGATATTTATATCATAGGAGTACATCAGCTTTGCTTTTGGCCTGTGTGGCATACATCTGTTTACTATAGATACTTCTTCAAGCTCAATTTAAGACAGCTCAGCTCATTTCCTCTCCTTGTCCTCTGTCTCTTAGATACTGATGTCAGAGCCTGGGAAACTGTTACAGAAAGTGAAAGTTTGGCTCCAGGAGTACTGGAATGTTACTGATCTCATAGCTATCCTCCTGTTCTCCGTTGGGATGGTGCTCCGTCTGCAAGATCTGCCACTCCGGAGCGATGGCCGAGTGATATACTGTGTTAACATCATTTACTGGTATATACGATTATTAGACATCTTCGGAGTAAACAAGTATTTGGGACCGTATGTTATGATGATTGGGAAAATGGTAAGAGAAATTGGTGTACTCCTTCTGTGTTTTACCAGGATGTTTTTCATTCAGTGTCTTTGGCCAAAGGCATCACTGCAGATTTATCTGTATTTTTTTCGCACATTATCATTTTCACATATGCCGGAATTCAGTGCCTTATTGAATTAAACCTCAGCATAGAGCCCCAGAATTGAGTATTAGACTCTGCCTGTTCTGTTAGATGATGTATTACTTGTCTTTCTCTAAGATCTGTCTTCAACAGCAAAGCCATCCATCCTATACCTCTGTGCCTCATTTGCAGAAAATACAAAGGACAGTAATTATAAACTAGTTGTAAAGGAGAGTGGTTTGTTAAGGTTAAAAAAAAAGTGTTTGGTACCCTGAGACTCTCAAAGACATTGAGTTGTAATAGGTGTAGTATGTTCAAAATTATAGTGCTTATGACTAAGACTGTGACCTTTCCGTAGTTTGCTCCATGTCTATACATTCTTCCATCATTCCTGTTCAGGTGTGTCCTTGTGAGATGAGAAATCCATGGCCATAACTGCAGCCTCTGTCCCCTGGGCGCATCACACGTACAAAACATGTCAGGAGTATGAATAGTTTATGTAACAGCAAATGCATACAGGAGGAACCAAGAGATATTTGCTGCCAGATGTATAATTTTTGACTTTTGACTTTTTCTTTTTACATTTCAGCAGAAATGTTGCATTAAAGCAAAATTATGCTTGTATGAGTTAAGGAAAATGGCTGAGTTTACAGATGCACATGCACATGTCCCTGATATTTGAGGATCTGCACATGTAGTAATATGCATGCTTATGTTTTATATGCATTTATCTAGCCTTTGTTATGTAAATCATGGCTATTGCATGCATTCTAGGGTTTAAGATTTATTTTCTTAAAAGTTAGAATAAAAAACCCTTCAAGCTCACATTCAGTAAAAAAAGTAAACTGAATATTAACGTTTGTAAATACAAATGTTACTGCTGCTTTGTTACTGTCTGATTGCTATGTGGACAATAATCAGCGGGTTCAAATAGGCTGCTGTGTTTGCATTACCATGGTCCTTAAAGAAAAGATCCGGATACCCTTCTTTCTCATCATCATAGGGAAAGGGAACATATGTGAATGCATGGACTACAAACCCTCCTTGATGCTACATTAGTCACAACAAGCTCAGTGATTCTAAGCAGGTATAAAACTGAAATGCAAAATACATGTCCAGTTAGGCCCCCTGCCCAACAGGTGACTGGAGAACCGTTGTCTTGTCCCTTCAGTTTACCAGCTTTCAACTCCAAACCCACAGTAGTGACTTTGACAAAGAAAGAACAGGTTAGTGAAAAAAAACCAAAAGATAGAGGGAAAACACTAAAGAAAGTGGTTATTCAATCCTGCAAACAAGAATGCCAATGGTATCCTGGGGTGCATTAAGAAGAGTGTGGCCAGCAGGTCAAGGGAAGTTCTTCAGTTCTGGTCTCCCCAGTTCAAGAAAGATGAGGAACTACTGGAGAGAGTCCAGCGGAGGGCTATGAGGATGATGAGGGGACCGGAGCATCTCACGTACGAGGAGAAGCTGAGGGAGCTGGGCTTGTTCAGCCTGAAGAAGAGAAGGCTGAGAGGGGACCTTACAAATGCTTACAAATATCTTAAGGGTGGGTGTCAAGAGGATGGGGCCAGACTCTTTTCAGTGGTGCCCAGTGACAGGACAAGGGGCAATGGGCACAAACTGAAGCATGGGAAGTTCCAGCTGAACATGAGGAAGAACTTTTTCACTCTGAGGGTGACGGAGCACTGGAACAGGCTGCCCAGGGAGGCTGTGGATTCTCCTTCTCTGGACATATTCAAGACCCACCTGGACAAGGTCCTGCGCAGCCTGCTGTAGGTGACCCTGCTTTGGCAGGGGGGTTGGACTAGATGACCCACAGAGGTCTCTTCCAATGCTGAACATTCTGTGATTTTGTGATTTTTAAGTGTGTTACCTTCCTTCAAGGAAGCCAGCATGATGTCGGTGGGAGGGATTTTGCAGAGCTGCAGAGTACAGAGGTGTAAACACTCAACATTTCTTGCTGGAGGTGACTGTAAAAGGACAGCAGGACAAGAGAGAGGACCGAAGACCAAAGGGAAAACACTGCATTATATTCTGTTTCTTTCCTGCCCCACCTGGACTGTGTCCCTCCATCAGGGGGTCTGGTTGTCACTGGGGCTTACACAATACACAGTGTATAAAACTCCTGAAAAACAACTACCTGCCTTCTCTGTTGTGTTTTTAACAGGTGCCATGCACAAAAGGTTCCAGAGCTGTGGTGGTAGCAAAGGCAGTCGGAAAACCAGTTCACTAATAAACAGATTGGCCATGAATAACAAACTACTAGTAGCCAGTGTTATGGATGACTGATAGGAGCCCAGCTTTACAAATAGTACAGACGGTGGTTTATTTTTCTCCTAGGGTCAACACAGAAAGGAAGTGGTTGAAATCAGCAAAATAATATTATTTCCATTCCTTTGTCATCCTCATATGTGTACAACAAATTAAACCTCTCTCCACTTTCCATGGAAAACAAATGCAGGAAATTCACTGGCCTCTGTAGGCTCAGCACCCACTCAGAGGGTGTTCAATTTAGCTACCAAAGTGCTCTGGAGGTGTGGGCAACTGTTAAAGAAGGGAAGTTCTTTTATTTTGTGCCTTCCTGTTATTTGATTTTCATACCTCATCCAACTTTCCATGCACTCAGCAACTCTGACACGTCCACTTTGACCACACATTCAATGCCCAACTGGTTTGAGTTACACAAATTTGGCTCTCATATCTATTTTCTGGCCAATTTATTCCCCTGTGTAATGGCCAGCCCATTTACATCATGCGCAGACTTCTCTGGGAGTTGCACCTTCTTGCTCCAGGCTGCAATGGGCTCCCCTGTGTATTTTTGTTTAAATCACATGTCCATTTACCTCCCTGGGTTCTGTCTTTTTCATTTCATGGTCTTGCAAGTACCATTCAGTACTATGGAGAACATCAGGCTGGTTATACGTATTACTACAGAGTAAGCGCATCACCGATATGCAGTTCCTCAACAGACCACACTTGACACCCGAAGTTTTATCCTGAGCTTCTATTGTGAGCGAGTTTTAGACTCAGGAGGAAAAGGATGACTCTAAGGAACTTTCTCTTCATCTGTCTCTACATTGTATCCAACAAAATAGCTGGAATAGGTTTTACCTCTGGGCACTGTGAACTAATATGCAAGAGGAATTAAGCAAGAGGCAGGAATGGGCTTGAGTGGTTTAAAAGCAGTGGGCTAAAGCTAAGGTGAAGATAGGAGGAGGAAGCTGAATGGCCAAGTTTATTACTATCTACTAATTTCTGTAACAGAATATGCTTACTACATGCTTTTCTGATCTCTACACAGTGATAGATTTACTCTGCTTTTATTTGGGAATGAAATGAAATCACTGTGGCATGTCAAGAGAGTCAGGGGTATATCAGTTCCCTTACTGTGCAGGAATGGCTACATTTTCTTAGCTTCTCCGCAAATAAAAAAGGGGGAATGGAGCCAGCTTGTTTATAAAACTGCGCCAACAGTTCCTTTTTTTATCACTTTTTAAAACAGGTAACCAATGAGTTCTTCAGAATGAGTGAAATGGCCATTGCCTTGTTAAAATAGAAAATGTAATTTGACCCTACAGGCCAAAGGGCCTGATACAATTCCCATTAGAATCAGTGGAAACTCACCCATCTATTTCACTGGATTTCAGAGAAGCTACTGGGGTTTTAGAGGATACCCAGCTGAAGGAGGGAAAAGCTAATATGCAGCTTCAATAGGGAATAGCACTGAAAATTTTATTTCTTGCAATACAAGGTCAAACCTGTGTGATTCCCAATCAGAAACACTGGAAGTATTTAAGACCTTGTCTTAAATTGCCACCTAATACTCATTATGTCTATTTGTTTGCATGACATGTTAAAATAGGTATTATATTACATCATATCATGTTATGTCTTTCTACCTGTAACAAAGTTTCATCAGAGAAGAAAGGAGGAACCAGGTTTCATCTCCAAATTCCTTCCCCAAAAGCAGTAAGAACTAAATATAATTATGCAGCTTTCCCATTTCAGGATGCTCTGTGAGGTACAATGATGTGGAATTCCTCTTCAGTCAGGTTTTCTTGAGAGATTAATGCCCCGAGTAACAGAAGAATGTTGGTGATTTACTTGTCTATTTTTTATTTCTTTAAGGCATTTATTTTCCTCTCTCATGTCTGCAGGGTTTTTTCCTTTCTTTCTTGCATTTTTTATGGACCTCAAGATTTTTGTTTTCCCCTGCTTTTTTTCACTTGTCCCCGGTTCCTTCTTTCCAGCTCCTTGTGTCTTTCGTACCAGAGGCCTGGCCTACAGCTATCTTTCTCCTACAGCCTCTCTGTCAGCAAATATGAGAATAACCTTTTTTGTTTGCTCCTCTATATCCCTCTCTTATCTCTGTTAGATACTTTCCCAGTGTTACTTTGACCTCAGGTCTCTCTCTTTGTGCTTTGAGACTGAAGAACCCTCACAGCAATGGCAGATCCATTTGCCGCAAGTCCCCTCTTCCACCAACTGTTGTCGTGGGAGCCGTGCTCTTGAGCTACAGCAGGTCCCCCACAGAGTGAGCGATACGGCCACTGGTTGGGATGCAGGCTGGCTGCACATCTGCCTCACAGGGAAGGCAGAACGCAACTGAGACAGAACATGCAGCAACTGAAAGGATTATAACCCATGAGATTTAGGGGAGTTTTGGGTCAAGTTTTGGACAGAGACAAAAGTGACATCCAAAGCTGTGAAAAACAGCTCTGTCATAACAAGACTTATAACAAAAGACCTATAAGTAAACCCGTAACTAGAGGTTTTAAAGAAGTCTTATCAGTGACCTTAAAGGACTCCAGTTTTTTTCCATTTGTTTTGGGTTATAAAGCATCTCTGCTGTACCTGCTTGATGTCCATCGCTCTGCTTTCTGTATGGTCTTTTCTACCACAGCTCTTCTTCTAATCTTCAGCACTGCCTAGGATTGCTGTCCCACTTTTTCCAGCAACATTTTTAATGGGTAGGCACTGTTTGCAAGCACTAATTAAATTTGTGCATATGTTAATGAGGCCTTCAACAGTGAAGAAGAATAAAGTTGAGTGTCTCTGTTATCTGCTTTGTTTTTTAAATATGGCCTTTGTCAGACTCCCCCACCAAGTTAATTTCTAGTCCAGCCAGTATCACAGCTTTCCTTTCTCACTGGTTACCACCATGATGTCCCTTATGTTGCATTAACAGGCTGTTCTGCCACCCGTTACTCCTTATGTTAGATGCAGCTTCCCTCCTTTGCTCCAAGACAGTGAGTTCCAGTGATTAAAATAATCTGTGTCAGCCCTTTTGTTTTGGTACAGTTGCCACTAGATGTCTATTAACAATACATCATCGCATGACCCTTACCCAGACCAGGCTGCTGATTCCAGTGAACCTTTATTCTTATTTAGGCAACTGATGAGACCAGATGGTATCTTGTATTTTCAAGCCTATTTATAACATTTAAATTGTTCTTAAAAGCAACACTGGCTAAAACCAAGGACACAATAATGCCACTTCTTTGAAAATGAAATTTGTAATGTGTAAAACTGAGAATGGGTTTTCAAAATTTGTTTTTGAAAATTGTGTTTCTAAGATTTACAAGCTTTTTTTGCAGCATATAATAATAGAAATATGGGCAAATAAGTTCCTCTAATTCTTGTCCCTTCTCTCTCTCTCTCTTTTCCTGCTATTACATTCAGATGATAGACATGATGTACTTTGTCATCATCATGTTGGTGGTTCTGATGAGCTTTGGTGTTGCAAGACAGGCTATTCTCTTCCCCAACGAGGAGCCTTCGTGGAAGCTGGCGAAAAACATCTTTTACATGCCTTATTGGATGATCTATGGGGAAGTGTTTGCAGACCAGATAGACCGTAAGCAAGTTTATGATTCTCATACTCCAAAGTCAGGTATCCAACTTTGATCAGATGACGTCCTATTAGATCATATGTGTGTGCTCAATAAATGGCTCAGGATAGAGGAACTCCTGCATCACAGAGAATGGTCACAAAATTATTTTTTAAGCTAATATTGGGGTGTCGGTTTCGGAACATGCTTCTGGCATCACTTTGCAATTATTTAGTCAGAAATCTGTAATGCTGAATTATCTTGCATGTAACGAATGTTGAAGATGGTTCCTTTTTACCAGCTGGGTGGCAGGGATACACTCCCAGGTATTCACCATGAGTTCACTGGTATGCCTGGGGCATAAAAAAGTCACTTCTTTTTTTCTCATCCATTTGTTTGATATTAGACTTAAATACTTTTTACCTAACTTCATACTGAGCATCAAGTCTGATAATACTGGGTTAGACCTTCAGCTCCTGCTCTTCCTGAGGATCTAATCCAATCTGTTTCTTTCTTCTGTTACCTACTCACTGCCACCACCTTTACGCTAAACCATGTGATACAGTTCTTTGGGGACAGTAGATCCATTATTAGAACTTTGCTTTATTCATTTATTTTAAGGCCAGACTGTGCTCACACCAGTGCAAACAGAATGAAAGCCAGTATTTCATATACCATCTCCTCAGGATTCATTTGGCTGGTGATCAGGAAATTGCCAGTTTTCTATTTAAGTTAAACCTCCTGGTGCCACCCAGTGCATTATGCCAAAGGAGAAGGGTGGTCTTGAGAAATGATGTGATAGATGAACAAACTAAGAATCACAAAGAATGTCTCTTCAGCAAACACTGACATGCAGCCGACGTTCATCCTTCCTGCTTAAATATGCGTAAGCCTTGGCAGCATATAGAAGTGAGTATCTTTTCCAGTGGCAGAAGGCATCCATTAAAGCTCTGCTTAGGATATTCTTTTTTTATCCTACATACCACCTTAGTAAAGGGCCGTGTTTTCATAATTTATCTTCTGCTTGTTCAGTATTGACCAAGTTTGAATGGAAAAAAGGTGTTGATTTTTCCTGAGCTGGTTAAGGTAATACATGTACCTGTATCACCAATAATCCCCCCAACTTAATGGAGTTTCAGATGGACAGATGTATACATATCACATGGCAGATTCTTCAGAAGTTCCATGCTCATTTCTTCTTCCTGGTTAGCACCTAATCATTAATGTGGATACAGATGAAACCTCTTTTTTATGTTTACTTCCCCACTTTGTTTTCAGAGGAAGCATGGCATGTAACAAACAAACACCTAAAATCACAAAGCTGCTCACTGAGTTTAGCTTTTTACTCGATTCCCTCATTTTTATCATTTTTCTTTTTCTTTTCTTTTTAAAAATCCATTTCATTCCAAAGGCATAATAGCTGGGGGTATAAAAACTCATCTTGCTCCAAAAGCATAATAGAGGGATAAAGGTTTATAACATTAAACTAGTTCTTCCTTCCACAAGCAGAATTCTGTTTGTCCCTCTACAAGTGGCCATTTATTGATGTTGTACTAAGTAACTACCATAGTGCAACAAACATGACAATTGGCTGAATAAAAAGTTCTTGGTATTTTTTTAATGAAGTGCTGATTGTAGTTTAGAACCCCAAAACCTGAGAAACTAAAGTGTCTTTCAATGAAGCATGGTTTTTAAGTATGAGAAGAGGGTGGCAGGCTCCATACCCTTGCCTGAGGATTTAGGGATAATCTTGTGTGTTGTTCAGATGCCCAGCATTTAAACCTTTCAAAAAGGTGCAGTGTAATCATTTGTGAGTCTTAAGGAAAGCAAAATTCCTGATGGTTTCAACTCCAGCTATAAGTGTAGACATGTTGTTGTTCTGTCTGTGTCAAGGAAACTAGGAGTTGTGGCAAAAGTGGTGATGCCAAAATGAATAGCAGCACCTAGTTCCTCCTTCCTGAGAGACAGATGATGCAGGGAATTAGAATCTGCCACTCTTTCAGCACAAAGTATGTGCAATATGTCATGTCTGTCTGAGGCTCAGTTGTCTCAAAAGTGTTACCTCTGGAATAGACTGGGAGCATGAGCAAATGGTTGGTGATGTTGTTATACAATCAAAATTCCCTGATTGGCACCCAAAAGGTTTTACTAGTATACTTACATTTTTTCACTATTTCAAAATCTGTTGTTATATATATTTTCCAAATTGTTCTAAGCTAAATCAGCCACTGTATTCATGTTAGAGTACTACAGTGTTTGTACTTTCTCAAATAAGATAAACATCTTCTAAAACTGTAATGCTACATTTAAAGTGCAATTGAACTTTATAGCTTTGAGCAGATTTTTTTTGTTACTATTATTTTAGCAAATGAAAAGGGTTTCTTTGTGGTTTTCTTTATATTTTGGTGTTTAATATTGCAACATTATTTGCAAGTTTGTGACTCAGCAAAAGTGCTGATCTCCTTCTGGAGATTATCCTAGTGTCTGAGAAATGTACAAACAAAGTATGTTACTCTAAAATTTCTAACTTACTTTTCTTTTTTTTTTTTCTTTCATTTTCTGTTGATTTGTGAAGCATGCCATTAAGGCTGACCAGATACAGTGTCTGGATCCATCTCATCAGCTGGCAGCCTGTCCATCCAGTGGGTCTGCTCTGATTTTTATCTCAACACCGCACTGTTAAAACACTAGCTAAATGCCTCGCTCTAAAATAATTCATGTCATATACATTTACATTTTTTACCCATGATTTCTGTATTCATTTCATTTTTTAAATACGTATGTTAACTGGAGTGTGCATTTAGTGTCCTGTTGGCATGTGATCTCATCCTCAACTCAAAAGTGGGGACAAAACTATATCCTCACTTCTGGGAGTATGAATACACTATTCAGTGGTGTTGTTTATTATCAGTGATGTACCTGAATACAACATTCCTATAAATTCCTACCAATCAATTAAGGGGGAGGGGAGGGTGTGTGGAATAACCGAAGTAGAACTCTTCGAACTGTGTTCAAATTCTCAGGTAAATTCAATAAAAAGAGCAAAACCAGTCTCAAAGTGGTTCCTCTCAGACTGACAGTTCTTCACAGCTGCATTATCTCGGGGAGGAGGGGAGGTCTGGGAACCGGTGATGGTATATATGCAACTGTCTCTTCCAGGCTGTCTTTCCTAATCCAGCTGAGCCTTGTGCTGCCGGATGGGATCCATGGGGCAGCAGCCAGCTGCTTAGCTGCTTTAGTGAATGCCTGTCTGGAAGGAAATCCACAAACGCTGTAAAATCTTCTCCTCAGTTGACCTCACACAGTTGTGACATGCAAAGAACGTTGTTTTCAGTTTACCAAGCTATCTGCCTCTCCAGAATACCATGGATACAGAAGTACTTAAAAATGCTGAAGAAGAAAGGATTATTCAGGGAGTGAGTTTGCTTGGTGAAAAATGTAGATAGATGACATAAGAGGCAACTTGAGAAAATGCAGCCACCTGTAGAAAATCAGCATCAGACCTCACATTTTTCTATATTCAGAAGGCAAAGCAACTGAGAGTGCTGTTAGCCAATATGGGTTTGGGTTTTTTGGTTTGGGCTGTTTTTGAGACTTGCCTGGTGTCTCACATGTCAGATTTGCATCTGGATTTTCTTTCCAGCTGACACTATTTCAAGTGCCATCTGGAATCTGAAGATCAGTCTGAGTTGTGTTTGTTCCATGTGCCTACTCCCTTACTGGAAAAACCTACATAGTTTAAGAGAAAAAGACGAGGCCTCCTTCTCTTTCACTTATCTTGGAGGAATGTCAAGTAACAAGAATACAGTTGTTTCAGAAGATGAGAGATTATTATACACAGGTTTTAACTATCCAATGAACTTAAGAGGAAAGTATAATTACTACCAAAGACTGTTTTTTATATTCTTTAGATTTCTTAGTCTATTAGATTTATTTATTTTTAAAAGTTCTTGAAGGTGTCTTAGTATAAATGAATATTTTATACTAAATTCTATACGATGCTTTTCATGTCTCTGTAGGAGCTTCCTGTAAGAGCTGTCATTTGCGTGGATCATTCTGGAATTCGAACAAATAGAGCAGCTTTGCACAAAACAGAATAAACCACACCTGTGCACTTTTTTTGCCTTTTTTTTTGTCATCTTGTATTGCAGCTCTGCAGCACAGGGAGTATTTTTAGCATTGTTAGACAAAGGCAGAGGATAAAATTTGTGCACAGCCTACACACCATTTTGAAAGTAGTAGCAGTGAGAGTACTCAACATGGATTCACCAAGGGCAAATCATGCTTGACCAATCTGACAGCTTTAATGATGGCATGACTGGCTGGGTAGATGAGGGGAGAGCAGTGGATGTTGTCTACTGCGACTTCAGCAAGGCTTTCGACGCTGTCTCCCATAACAACCTAATAGGCAACCTAAGGAAGTGTGGGCTGGAGGAGTAGTCGGTGAGGTTCACTGAGAACTGGCTGAATGGCAGAGCTCAGAGTGCTGTCATCGGCGGCGATGAGTCTAGTTGGAGGACTGTAACCCCCCCAGGGGTCAATACTTTGCCCAGTCTTATTCAACTTATTCATCAATGACTTGGATGAAGACTTAGAATGTACCCTCAGCAAGTTTGCAGATAACACAAAACTGGGAGGAGTGGTGGATACACCAGAAGGCTGTGCTGCCATTCAGCGAGACCTGGGCAGGCTGGAAAGTTGGGCAGAGAGGAACCTGGATGAAATCCAACAAGGGCAAGTACAGGGTCCTGCACCTGGGGAGGAACAACCCCATGCACCAGTACAGGCTTGGGGTGGACCTGCTGGAGAGCAGCTCTGCAGAGAGGGACCTGGTTGTCCTGGTGGAAAACAGGTTAACCATGAGCCAGCAGTGTGCCCTGGCTGCCAAGAAGGCCAATGGGATCCTGGGATGCATTAAGAAGAGTGTGGCCAGCAGGTCAAGGGAGGTTCTCCTTCCCCTCTACTCTGCCCTAGTGAGGCCCCATCTGGAGTACTCTGTCCAGTTCTGGGCTCCCCACTT
>Ga0065711_1001064_pt1 | contig 49154 bp, 29 predicted proteins | sample Hoacrofraction12_FD_59098 | JGI IMG/M metagenome (GOLD analysis project Ga0065711, IMG submission 59098) | Hoatzin crop microbial communities from Cojedes, Venezuela - Epithelial fraction 12 v2 (version 2) | ecosystem: Host-associated > Birds > Digestive system > Esophagus > Crop | place... | reverse complement strand
CTGCTCTGGGTGACCCTGCTTCGGCAGGGGGGTTGGACTGGGTGACCCACAGAGGTCCCTTCCAACCCCCACCATTCTGTGATTCTGTGAAGAGGCTCAGGCACAGCCAGCCGTAACAGGACCTGTCAGCTGACAGCCCCAGCAGAGCACTGCCTGCCTCTCCACGCTATCCTGATAACATTTCTTTGACAAACTCTGCGAGCAGGGGACGGGACGGGTTACGTGAGATGGTATATGGGTTGCAATCCTGGATTCACTGCACATACAAACATCAGCAACCTATCTCTGATGGTGTATATCCATTCCGTAGGAAAATACAACATTCGTTAATGGGCCAACCAGAAAAACGCCTGATTCGAAATGATCGAGAATTTTCTTTCAATGCTAGCAGGCAAAGGATTGTCACTTTTTGTCATTGCAGCTGCTCACTGGTGTGCGTCTGCTGGCTCACTCACTCCTTTATGTTCCAACACCATAAATCCAGAACTGGTTTGTTGAAGTCCCTGAGACTTCATCAGCCTGCTTTTATTACAGCCTGGTAAGAGAACTTGCCCTTAACTATCAATCTGATATGATCGTACAAGTGTATTTTTTAAGAACATTCTCCATGCTTAAACGTCTTTAAAAAACCATTGTCCATGCTATGAGGGGCCAAACATAACTCAAAAGTGGGTTAACATATAATAAACAAGGTTGCTTTTACTTTGTTCCTGCAACTACTCTGACAGTACGGTGAGAGGACAAGCGTGACTTAGTGGACGCTGCTGTGAACTTTGGACTTCCCGGGGGTCCCTGGATGGGCCGCTTACCCTGTGCCACACTTCGGTTTCTCGTCTGCAAAACACAGCTAACGCTTCCCTGCCTGGCAGGGGCAGAGGGAGTAAAACCCTGCAAGGATTGCAAGATGTTTGAAGACTGCATCAGCGAAGGCCACATAGATGCCAAGAACAGATATGTATCTACATATCCAGACAGCTACAGACTTATTGTGACTCAATCAAATTTAAGCATTTTAAGATAAAAGCTGCTATTTCAAGCTTCTTAGGCTCAAGGAAATCCATAATGAAAACAAACCATCAGCACAGAAGTAACTGGGATTATTCACATTCAGAAGAAGTGAGAGAAATCACTTGTCAAGGTCACTTTTGAGACCTTGACAGGAGAAAACAAAAAATTCCCCAAAAGATGCAAGATTAAAGCTTCTTTCCCTATTACTTATTCAAACGGAGAAAAAAATCCAGTGTTTCACCTCCAGCTGAATACTCCTGCAGGCTGAAACACTGAAAATTAAAATGAGTTTATACATAGCAGGCCAATTTTACCTTTTCTAAAACACCTTGAGGAACAGGTCTCTGGCATAGGTTTGGTCCAGAATATGGACTCTTCAGGGAAAAATCAGTTAATCTTGAAAGCACCACAGCCCCTCATTTGTCATATGTTGCTGGAGTGTCACGAGACAACTGTCTCATGATTTACCCTCTCCTTCTCTAACTCTGAGACGCTGGCCTACTTGAAACTGATAAATTACAAGGTTGACTAGCTTTTGACCACTGGCTAGAGATTTTCCTTCTAAGTGCTGGCACATAGGAAATTCTTGTTTTAAAACATGCTGGAGTGACACTAGCAGAGCCTTTCAATCAAAAGGAAATTCTGATCCAGCAAAAGCGCAAGCCTGGTCCTATTGCCACCTCAGCTCTCTTGTTTCAAAATCTTAGATACACAGCCTTCTGTACCGACACCGGTGAGCACCATCATTCAGCTACAGCCACACACACTCCTACAGTAGAGACAGGCCTGAGCTATAAAATTCTGGTCCGACTCTGAAGTCCACCCCACGTCTCCCTAATTCTGGATTTAGAGTTTTGTTCAGCCCCAACTCTAATACAAAAAGCCACAATTACAGACACAGTCACAGAAACACAGACATACAAACTTCCATAAGTGGGAAGTTCCAAACATATATGGGCTTAATTGGATCCTTATCCCCATAACCAATGACTGAAGGAGCGTGAAACTCAGTGTTACACAGTACGTGGAAAATGAGCTCTTCAGTACTACCCTGGCCTTGCTAACTAGGATATATTTTGTGTATGCCTGTCCAGCATGGACAAGCGGTACACTCAGCGTAGTGGATTACTGTTGTAATGGTGCACGAGTTACTTGTTGCTGAGAAGGTCTGGGACCTTTCCTGCAGTGGACCAGTTGTTCTCCCACTTCTGCATTTCAGTGACCCGCTTTGGTCTGAGGCTTCCCCCTACCAGGTTGCTTCATCCCTCTGCGTCAGAGCGTATGTGTGTGTGTTACGTAAAGCATGTGGGCACATCAGTGTGGAGTATTAACGCAGCAGCAAGAATGTCATATGTCTGTTTTGCAAGACATGGAGTGTTTCATATGGAAGTTATTAGCAAGATATAGGTGCAGATGAAGACATATAGATATGCATCTGTATAGTTTTGGAAAATGTTGACACTTTTCATATGCACAGGGAATTTAAATCTAATATCAGAGAAGAGGCAATACATTGTTCTCAGATGTTGTTTGAAGGATGAAAACATTTGGTGACCTCTTGGTTTGGTAGCTGGAGCAAAGCACTGCTGTTCAAAGAAAAATGAGAAAAATACAGTAGTGAGAACCTTCTAACCAACTATGGCAAAGTAATTTCTCATACTATTTCTTTTTAACCTTGTATTTCATTCTTCATTTCTGCATTTGATTTCAAGTAACGTATTTTTCCTTCCTTCTTTCCAAGGAAATGGAGATCAAAGAGCATTGTAAATCCACAGAAGAGGTTGTAGAGATTGCCAGTTACCTTTTGCTGCTGCTACCCTTCGACTGTAACAGAAATGTGAGAACACAGAACTGGAAAGGACCATCTGGAACCATCTGTGAGCCCTTCCTCGCACTGTAGGCTACTATGAATTAGATGTTTAATTGCAAACAGTGCATAGAACATCTACTCCACATGTCACAGGCCATAAAACAGTTCTTATGTAACACAATTAAGAAAGATGATGAATAATAATGAACATCCAAAACTGTAACGTGCCATAGAAAGAACACAGCATCAAGCATCATCAGCATCTAAGTACTGGGGGCTATCATCATTTTAGGGTGGAATGATTTTAAGAAATAAAGCACAGATTTTGCTGTAAGAAGGCAAAACCAAAAAAATCCCAGCATGCACTATTCCGACCCAGGGGAAGATTTCTTCTTTACCTCAAAATTCGCAATCCATTTAGCTTGGAGTGTGTGAATCAGATTCACCTCCCACTCACAGGAGTTCATGATGGAAGCATGTGTTATTGCCTGTAATTCATCTCCTCTTCATTTCCCCCCGTTAATAGTACTACAGCCGCTGTATTTCAGCCTCCAGGCAGGTCTGAAAAAGCTAGAGAAGCCCATGCAAGAGAAGTGCAACCCTGGGCCAAATGACACGACCTGAGAGTGTACTACAAAGATTTGAGGGTGTCGTTGCAGTGCACTGATCTGCTGCCAGTGGCCTTGCAAAGAAAATATAAGCAGCGTTTGGGACTATGTTAAAGGTATAGCTGAAAAAGACAGTGCATCAAAAATGCTGCTGTTTGTAGGCTGGGCTGAAAGAAGGCCTTTCTGCCTATTCATTCCCAGTAAGTCTTCCTTACACAGTGTGACTGTTTCATCTAAAAAGGAAAAGCGATGGCTAATGGACCCTTTAACTGGATGGCTTTAGGGTTTGAGGATGTTATCTTCTAGGGTTAAGGCCAGGCTGAATCCCAGCACCTTCGGTCTGCCACAATCATATAGCAGAGCATAAAACAACTGTCCAGAAGTTTAAAAAAAAAAGGAAGCCTACTACTTCTTTTTCTCTCCCCTGATCCTTATGGGCTGATCAATAAAAATGTGTTCTGTGTAAATGGAAAGTATTCCATAAATACACTGAGTGGAGCTTATAGCATCTCAAAGGAGCTATTCATCAACTCCAACAGGAATATGCACTGGGAGGCCTTCACTGAATTAAAAACAACAAAAAAAGAGCTATCCACTTATCTCATCATTTGGTTATCTCTGATTTCAAGGAGTGCACAGAGAAATGTTAAGCCCTCACTAGACTTTTAAAAAGAGCTCCTAAAACCAATGTCTTTTTTTTCCCCTAAGTATAGGAGAGATATCCAACAATTTCTGCATGCACTGCCTTGCATTAAAAGTACATTTTAATTACATTTACATTACGTGGGATTTAAATAATATATGTTTACTGATTTAGAAAAAGCTATTAAAACCCAGATCAAGCAATTCAATACTCCACTGACAGACAGTTTTAAGTATCACTGGCATGTACTAGTGTCCATTCTGCCTGAGCTTCAGCAGAATTTTTGTAATTAAATTTAAGATACTTTAGGGACTGTAAAGTGAAAAAAAAAAAGTCAGTCAGGGTTCAATCTTACGAAATACTAAACATTTGCAAGACAGATTGAGTGTCCTCAATTTTATCTTAATCCAAATGAAAGTTGATGGTGCTCAGTATCTATCAGAAGTGCTCAGCACTTTGCAGGGTTAAATCCCCCAAGAACAAGCAAACAATATGCTCTGAATACTGACAAGCCTTTAGAAAACACTTTAATAATGACCTCAGCCATGAACTGGAGGGACTACTTCTCGTGGGGCCAGAGATAATTCAGCCTCTGTGCAAGTTCACACTCGAGACTTTCCTGACCAGAAATGGTCAAGTTGTGCAAATTATGAGTTAGCGGAGGTTTCAAGATACAAATTACTGTCTGTCAGGAAGCAAGAGCTATAAATGAATTTTATTTAGGAGCTGAACAATGGTAAAAAGAAGGGTACTCTATCTGCTAAGCCGCTGTTCTCAGGAGACTTCCAACTTCCATTGAGAAGGTCTGGAAAGAAGAACCTTGTTATATCTCACAATGTACTTAGTTCATAATCAGTAAGGCATGTTGACTCTACACTAGGTAAGAACTGCTGCACTGTGTTGATCACTGATCTATGGAGCACGCAAAAAATGGGCACATTTTTAATTTCACTGAGGTACACATCCTTTTTTATTTGTCTACAACACAAAAGGTGAAACTAAGCAGACAAGTGTTAGAAATCCACTCAGACCTGTCGAAGTTATTAAGACTGTTTTGAAGCTGGCTGATCATTCTACAGTCTCAAATGAAACCGAACATTATGCACTTCACTGACTGCACAATCTTTTTCCCACTAGTTAGGTACAATTAGCTCAGAAGTGAAGGGTGACAACCTCTAAACGTCACACCTTTGCTGTGCAGAAAGGCTTTGGGAAGGGTACCATGCAGGTAGAACTGCGATGGAAGGTTAGATCAGAGGAATGTAACTGTCAGGTAAGAACTGGTCAAAGAGGCAAGACTGAGGAGGATCATTTTCAGAAAGTGCCTTTAAACTGGGAAACTTAATGACTGCAACTGGGCAGAAATTTGCCCTTGCTTATCTCCCAAACACATTATGTCTATTCCAATATTAATCCTTTCAGCTACTGACATGCTGGTACCTATTCTGTCAAGAGAAAGAACCTCTTTTTCATCAGCCTTCTCCATTCACACCAATACTGTCCACCTAATGCTGACCCATCCATATCACTTTAACTGCATACAATAGAGAATGGTGGCACTGCCAGAAGGCAAATAGCTACACTTCTTATACCTTAGCTTGTATGATTAAATCGCTCGGAATCAGAATACTACAGCATATAATGAACTTGCATCTTGTCAAATGAAAGGGACAGCCAAGTGACAGAAGGCAGTGGCTTAATACGACACTGCATTATAATGCAGCTCTGGGGAATAAAACTCAGATAAAATTATTAGGATGGAAAATTTTCGATCATATGAAAGTTTTTCCCAACAAAAAAGTTGATTTGTCTAAATTGGAGCTTAGTAGAAAAGGGCAGCTTTCCTGAATTTCTTTATGGGGAAACAAAGACGGAAAAAGTACCTGCAATTTCTGTCTCCGTAGAAGTGCCAATCACTCAGAAATTGACAAATGGGGTTTGAAACACTTCTCAAATTACATTCTCAGATAATAATAGTATGAACATTTAGAAAAAATAACAACGGTTGAAGTAGATAGAAAATGCCATAAGCTGAATATTTTATCCAGGTCTTTATTTTTTCAGACTTTCAGTTTGATTCTTTACTCTGTGGCAGCTTGGGAAATTTTTTAAAATTCTAACAGCTTTCATGTCTTACTCTTTTCTGCCAGTCCTGAGGACTTCAACAGACACAGAACTTACTTTTCTTTAACCACGGACTTGTACTCCATAAAAGACAAAAAGATATCTGACAAAGGCTGCAGATTTAACTGGGTGGACAAGGATAGCAGAAAAAAACTAGAATTATGTGGAGACACTTTTCTATAAAAGGAACTAAGTATGCATGAATAAGACTGCATTTTGGAGATCAAGAAGAGTGAAAATTGCCGAAAGTTATATTGAGTCACACAGACTTCGTGGATTTCCTGACTTTTCTTAAAGCAAACAGCAGAAGGCCCTTTGTTCCATAAAAATAATAAAATAACAAGACTTATTGTTGTGCAGAAAGGGTGGGATAGGACTCAAGATACGGCTCAAAAATGAACTGAGCGTATGGCCTCAGTTTTCATCAAAGATGCAGCTGTTGAGCATAAAGGGCAAGGTTACAGAGTGAACGTAAACGAGAATTTGTAATAGACACATCTGAAGTAAAAGCAAAACTGAAACAGCTAAGCACGCTCAAATCACAAGGTAACAGCCACCCCAATTTTTTTTTTTTTTTAAATTGGCCTGTTAAACAGTAAGCCTGGTAACAATCTGTTAGTAAATCTGTTAAACTGTGGGAGCACTGAATTACTGGCAAATTTTGAAAGTGGCAGCCAGAGATAATGGAGGGAAGTGTGATCCAGGCAAAAAAGGGCGTTTGACTGATCTCAGGAGTACTTTAAAGAAAAGAATAATTGAGGGCATGCATATACATGCAGCTGAGTAGTAAACAGGTAAAAAGTGGACAGGGTTTCATCAGAGGTACTTTGTGCCAGAACATCCACAAATCTTTCTTTGATTTTAACAGCAATTTCCTAGAACAGTAAGACAGTCTGTATTTCAGTAAAACATTTGGTAGGATACTACAACAGAAATTACTAGGAATTTTAAGAGGAAGTGTGCTGTAAAGATCAATGATGTCCCAGAACAGAGCATGGAGAAGTTCTGATATTTCCAGTGCTTCTCATTTATGATGAGTAGAACTTCTTTGCCAATGATTTTCTTAGGAACAGAATCTGGAAAATAAGGCATTTTAATTAAAGTCTTCAGGAACTCCAGGAGAGTATGATGCAATGATGGTTGAAAATGGGACCTATGAATAGTTAAGACTAACACAGGACTGCTAGGAAAAAAAACCTTTGAAAGGCAGCTACAGAGGCCTGAGATGATGGTTACAATGATATTTATATTACTGGTGATCTGACCTGTTATCAGAAGAGACTTTAAATCTCAGATACAAAGAAGAAATATCCAAGAACAAAGATGCCAGTCAGGAGAGATACCCAGCTTGGCAAGCATTACAAATGCACTGGAGTTACAGAACTCTGCCCTGAAAGAGACGGGACTCAAATGGTCAGTTTAGCAGATGGAGGAGTCATCTATTACACAGTACCAGAAATGCCACATCTGATGGCATTGAGCACACAACCCCTGGAATGGAAATACGTGGTGTGTGACCACAGCTGATGTATCTCACAAACCCATGGTGACAGCCGTGCTTAGCATCAACGCCTCTGATAAACTCAGAAGTCTCTTGGCCCCTTCTTGACTGGCATGAGGGATGCTGACCAGCGTCTAGTCTTTCCAGTGGTCTGTGCACTTTCCTGCCTGAGGTGTCAGGAGTTGTAACAGCCTGGATCACACTGTGAGCTCTAAGAAGTATGATGTTCCTACTGTACAATCTCTGCCTTGTAGCACAAAAAGAGAGACTAGTTTCAAGAAGAGCAGAAAACTGTTTTCAAAAAAACAATCTCAAAAGAAGAGACTCCACAATGGCTACTCCCCTCAAAAATAATCTTAAAGTCACAGGGTGAAACTGAAAGAAGATGCAAAGCCAATGGGGCTTTCAAAAGAAAAGTGACAAGAAAAAATAAAGCAAGACACCACACTAACTGATGGCTGCTGTAGTAGCTTGGTGCACCTTAATGTCGAAAAAGGCAGTCTCAGTCATCTATAACTACATAAGTTGACTAAATGAAATTAAGAAAACAGCAGTGGGCTTCATCTAACTGAACGCTACAATGCAAAGTTTCTTACTGCTCTGCTCTACTATCACAACCGTTAGGAAGATGCAGAGTGCTATTGGGGCAGACTCACACTCTGCCCTTGCTGTCAGGTCTGCAGGAATGAGATATGGCACCTATGGTGCACATACAGGCCAAAGAAACTGTGCTTAATAAGCATAAATTGACATGCTATCGCAAAACCCACAGGACAATCCATGTAGACATGCCTGAAAAGTCCACCTCACTTCTGCTACTTCCTAACACTTGGTCAGTGGAGCACTTAGCTTCACACACAAAAAAATCACACTCACCTATTCGTGTATATATATATGGATGTACATGTAACCAGGTATGAATATACAGAAACTCACTTCATCAAGGAAATACTAGAGAAAATAAAATTTCTTACAACTTAAGTTATATAATATTGCTTGATGGTGCATTATATTTTGCAGCATGATGCTAATACACATTCCAGTATATTATCATGTGAAAGAATGCACATACTGGAGTGAGGTCATACAGGGGCAAGTTATCAAACCTAAGCACACTGAATTTTATGAATAAGCATATCAAGCAATGCCAGCCAAATTCTAAGCTGATCAATTAACTTCTGACTGCCTATATTTTCCTTGCAATTTGAAATGGATAGAGAATTCTTTATTTCCTATGCTAAACTTTTTTGGCTGAGAATTTAATGTACACGAAAAGTGCCAGATTAATGGCCTGGAGACCAAAATCCCCTTTATGCACAGAACAAAGTACATTACAGGCAGAAGCGGTGCAAGTTCCCTGCATTCTTCCAGTAACACTGCCCAAACTTGACATGGACAACTTCTTTTTAAAGGTTATAGCATACTTCAGGACAGACTGGAGTAGAAAATTAGGCAAAATGGTGTATATGACAAATAACATGATGTTACATATGAATCAGACAGCCTTGAGAAGGACTGACGTTTAAACATGATGGCAACTTATGGTTACCCTCAGCAGACTGGAAGGTTAAGCACGATCAGCTGACATGAGGTTAAGTGGTCCTTATCTATAGTAATGTGTATTTCTCCAAATCACCTTATTTTATAGGTGTTCTTTAGTGATACGATTTCCATTTTTCCCTAAAGCCCTTAGTATTTATTAAAATCATAGATTCTGCTGAAATATTGAAGAGCATGCCATTGCAATGAATATAAATTACACACAGAGGAATGCAAATAATTTATAAGGGAAACTAAAAGCATTAATGAAACTCCATGATCAATAGGTGTCAATTGCAAAAACAAATACTTCTTGTCCCAACTAGTTTATAAATCGTCAGAAAAGGTACACCAGCAATAGATCAGTTCAAGTTCTATTTGGAGTTTTTCTGTCAGCAATAATGACAGAAAAAGGGCAAATGTGCATGATAAATATTTCTGTTCTGCATTTTTCTGTAAAACAGAAAATGGGAGACTGTATGTTTTCTAACAAATTAGTCAGAAACTAATAGCAATAACTTTAGCAAGTTTAGCAATAACTACAGATATTGTTCACCATAATGCATTTATGTTAAGCATTCCAAGGTCAAAAGCATTTTTCCAATCAATTTAAGGAGTTAACTTCAGTGCTTTCATCACCTGAGTGTCGGTTTGTAATATTTATAAAATAAAGAGAAAATTCAGATTATTAGAAAAAAGACGTAGTTTCAGTACACTCTATCTGATTGTTAAAGATTCAGCTAAGTCAAACTACCTTTTCCTAAGTTTAAAACAGGTACATAGGATAAGAATTGTTATTGCACATGGGACACTTTAACACTGAACAGGGCAAAATAACTGATTCTGGATTCCTTCAGCAAAGAATTAAAGAGTGCAAACATAAATAATACAAATCTGCATGGTTTCATAGAATTCGAAGGAGTATTTGGAATTAAAATCAATGTGGTAAAATCAACACAGGAGACATTAAGTCGGTTTATATCTAACTAACAATTGGCTGATAAACTTTGCTATTCATAAGGAACTGGATAGAATAGGGCATTTCATTTTAATTCCACCAAACCTTCCATTCTCACTGTTACTTAATATAGCAATTTGAATATATACAATGGAATATAATATTAAATCACCACTGGCAACAGCTAAAGATAATGAAAGTTTGGTGCCACAGTAATAGCCATAACAGTAGATCACTAACGCAGAGTGCTCAGTTGACAGTGACCTGTATAGCTGACCTGGCTTACATGCGGACCCAACTTTGTAAGTTCTGCTCCAGTGCATTACACGTGTGTTAGTGCAGTGGAGAGCAATGCACTACATCTCTCAACAGAGAATACACGTCATACTCACAGGATGTGGCATTTTACCCCAGGGGAAAATATTAAGAGGTCACAGTAAATAAACGAAGTGAGCAAAGCTCTTTGTATTTTATTGCAAAAGAGTGAGAAACTGGTGTTTCCTCAGTCTATGAAACTACACTTTAAAAATATACACAACAGATTTTGAAGCAGGGGCACAAAATCAGAAAGGTCTCAAGAAAAATACAAGAATGACTTAACCTGGGAAGACTGTTCATCAATGATAAACTTAGGAAGCCCATTTAACCTTCCAAGAGAAAGTTAAGATGTAATTTTAATGATGGTTTCCAAATTCTTACAGTAAGAAAAGGTACCAGACAGTAGAAACATCTCTAACTAGCAGACACACACATGACAGTGTAGAGTGGCTGGAAACTGATGTTAGCTAAATTTAAACTGGAACTAAGGTGCACTTGCCTACTAATAATGGCAATTGTTCACACAAGTAATTTACCAAGGAATCTGTCTCATTCTATATTTGTTTTATTCAGATTCAACAAATGATTTTTATGATAATTTAGGAACTTTTTTTGCTATTAAACCTAGTCCTTAGCATCTTTGTTATCAGGAGTGGGCATATTTCTGAAAATCAGCACTTGGTCCCATTGGAGATATGGGAATGCAGGTATTAGTGGGTGAAATTCTACATCTTTTATCTGTAGGAGGTAAGGCTGGATCATATGATGTTAAATCTATTATTCTGCAATTGTATCATGTTGTGATGTGTTTTTGAAACTGCCCACCCTGCTTGGAAAGGGAGAGAGATCATCACCATTATTTCACAAAAGTTCAAACACCACAAAGTTGAAGAGCTACAAATGGCTGTTGACCATAGCAAGCACAACCCAAGACTTACTCCAGTTTAGCTGAAGTCAGAGAGAGAGTTATGCTATTGATTGTAACAGAAATTAAATTAGATCTTTAGAGAAAGAGATATTTATTTGTGAACAATCGCTCCAATAATCTATTCTGTCCAAAAGGAAATGTATCCACTCTAACAGAGAAGATGGAAAAAAACCCCAAAAGCTATGGAAATATCTATCTTAGATTGCCAGGTGTTTTGCTGAAATTCATCTACCTATCCATTTGACCTATAGCCATTCATTCAGTCATGGCTATTTCTTTGCTCTTCTCCCTGACCGTTAACCTACCCTGAAGTCCTGCTTTTATTTCCTTCCCTGGTGTGAATGAATCACTTGCTCTAATGAAATAACCCTCCCTTACCGCCTAAATTCCTGTTCTCAGCTGCACTTGTCTTGAAGTAAAAAGGTTTCTTTCAGCCTTAAAATGACTGAAATGAGGAGTTAAAAGTGAAGGGTAGAGTCTATCTCTTCCTTGGTCTTAGGCAATAGGTCAGCAAGACTAGGAAGACATAGGCTTCTTAGCAAATAACTAATTACATATCCTTCAAAAAATCAACAATGAAAAAATTTCCCTTGAAATTTGACTTATTACCTTTTCATATAGATAGATGTACAAGCAGACAAACATTTTATGTTATCCAAAACAAAAACAGAGCAGAAAATACATAGTGGAATGTACCAAAGCTGAAATCACATTCAGAGTGTGATGACAGCCTGCATCTGAAGCGCTCTAGCATGTTATACTATGGAAGATGATGTTTTTACTATAATAAATACTTCTAATGTTTAATATGGCAAGTGACTTCATCCTATGAGGATCCTTGGGAATGTCCCAGCTTCTAGTTAAAGAGCTTGTCTTTCATCTCTAAAGAGATTACACCTTCAGCAGGTGTCTGAAATGGGCAGAGGCTCGTAGCCTCATGAAGGGGAAAAAAGGGGAAGTGATTGGTCAGACATGGAAAGTGAGAGCTGGTAATTATTTTCATATGACACATAAGAGATGTTATAGCAAAGCTGACTAAAGCTGAGCATGAGTTAGCCAGTCGTCCTCAACAATGATGTCACACAGCTCTTGCTTTCTACAAAGTTATGATTAATAAAAGGAGAGGATTATTACAGTAACTTACTCTTAGTGGGCAAGAGGTGACATCAACAGCAGCTGAGCAAACTGACCAAACTTAGTTGTGTGTTGTTGAGGTTTTTTTTCTCTAGCAATGACTAACAAGGGGCTAACAGCATCTGACGGCACAAAGGGCTCTTGAAAGTGGAAGGACGCTTCTGGTGGAACTTTTAAACAGGAACCACCATTTTAATTCTTCTGTTTCGTTTTACAGTTGCAAGATATTTTGGTTGGCCTACAGCAAGCTCTTGCCTTTCCCTATTCATTAAACACACATACATGCAACCTCAAAACTGATCAAAAACTACCCCAATGGCCTTTCCAATATAAAGCTGCATGATCCCCATTTTCTGTCTCATTTGCTGGTATTATAACAACTTTTTTCTTTATTGCTAATTCCAGAATAGCTTTACAAAAGGAACTTAATGCATCTTTGGAGCATGGATTTTAACAGCAGCAACACAAAAAAAGGTTAGACATGGAATGCAGAATGCCGAGCCTCCAGTTAATCTCTGGAAGAATGCTATGTTTAATTACATTTCCTTTTATCAAATTGATAGACACTTACAGAAATCCTGCCTTCTATTTAAACGTTTGCAAATTTCCCCTCCCTAAAATTAGACTTGGCCACCTGGCAGTATTCACCAACTAAACTGAAATGCTCTTGTGAAAGCACTGCCAGTGTAAATTGAAATCTTACCCCTGTAGAGTATCAGCTCTTGCATTGCACAGCCATGAATATAACTATGAGGCGCCCTGAAAGAAGATCAGATACTTTGGACTCTTTATATCAAGTTAACTTTTTTCATGCAAAGTAGGACAGCATCGGCACTGATCATAAAAAGGGCATATGACATTACTTTCATCTTCTCTATCCCACAAGCACTAAGAGAACAGTTCAAAATGGGAGCTTCAGAGGTTTGACATTACCAAAAAATTGTCTGAGCTGGGACAATTCAAATGACCTTTCTGAACATTAATTAAACAAAAGTTAGAGTGTGCAAGCTAACCATTTACTTGTCCAAACACTAATAAGACTGTGCTTCTAATTTTCACAAAGACATCTTGTGAGGGAAGCAAAAAGAATATTCTAAACTGAATCAGTGAATAACGGTCCCAATGGTAATATCTGGAAACTCAGCCAGAAGATGAGATGAGACGAGATGATGAGATGAGGAGTACTACAGATACTGAAATATTCAACCACAGATCAATTAACTGTATCCTAAAATTTTCTGTTGGCGGCTTTGTGCAGTTTGGAATGGTTTTACAGTTCATAAGTAGGTAGCAACATATGTTAGCAAGTAGAGAGAAAGGCTTGGGAACTGTGGCAGGATCCAATTTCCATCCTGACCACAGACTTCTTTGGTAGCCCTGGACAGCAAATTAAGCACTGTGAGCAAGCTCCCACCTTATATCTTCCAAGTTAAAAAGACACATACCTATTTCAAAGGACACAGTGATTAATCAGTTGATTTCTGAAAAGATCTACATACTATCTAAATACCAAGTCTTCATGCCAGCAGTCATCAGTCGTTTTACCCCTTACGCTTAACTTCACATTTAGAACTCATTTAAAGGACAAGTTTAGATTCTGAGCAGTTTGTACTGTATTTTAGCCTATTCTTGAACCTCAGAATATGCTTGGGAAGAATCTGGTTTTTTTCTGGAGTGACTAGATTTTCAGCAGATGCCTAAAAATGTCTCACAACATCTGCAACTCTAGTAATGTATGTCCAAAAATGTCTACATTTGCATGTCTAAATAGCTTATTGTATGTAGAGATCAGGTGATGGAATATCAAACTTCACATAAGCAGTTATTTCATTTCTATCAGCTGGAGTGCTCAAAGGAAGCTACTGGGATAGCTTTATATCAAAGAATCACCTCCTGACTTTCACTCTTCTTTCTGAGCCAGATGTCATCCTGCAATTCCAGCCTCACAGCCTGTTTCCATTTCCAGACGGTGACACGCAGCAGGCTTCCCATAAGCGTTAGGACATTCGGCCATACCTGGACAATTCAGAACAGCTTTGCAGCTAGACAGCGGAGGCAGTCTTTCCCAGTGATTCAGCTTTGAGAAAGCAGGCTAATGTATACAAAAGATGTTTTCTTAACTTTTCATCTTAACCAGAGCTTGACGTACTGCTTCAACATCACTGGCTGAGGAAATGTTTCCAATTCCTTGTGATCAAAGTTAACCAATAATCATTATAATAATACTGAGCCCTGATGCAGTTTTTTTGCTCTTAAAAACACTCACCAAAATGACTGTGAGGGGTCTGGATTGAGTTTTGGTATATGACACTTTCTTCAGTTCTGGATCAGCAGTTCAAACCCAACCTGTGTCAGTTGTGACTAACGTGGTTATTCACAAGACTAACTTCTGTCTAGGGCAGATTTCCTTTGAAATTGATGGCGAGAGATAGACTTTTCTGAGGGTGATTCAGGTCAGGAACAGTTAGACCTTACTCTGAATCACCTTGAGGAGCTTTCTTCTTCTTTCCACAGCATGGAGACAGGAGCGCCTGACTGTCACACAAGGACATGAGAAACTCCCTGCAGGGTCCTGATGGTGGTCCATCTAACCCCCCTTTCTCATTCCAACAGCGGCAATAGTGGATGCTATTTGGAGAGAGAATGTGAGCCTAGCCACTTTCGGCGGGCCTGTCCCTTCAAACTTCCCAGCATCCACAATTGTTGTATTAAGGATGTTACAGGATATGTCCCTGCCTATTCCCTCTGGTATTTTTTTATGGACCTTTTTGAGTCTTCTGATACTGTCTGCCTGCACAGCCTCCTGTGGCAACAAATCCCAGAAGCTCAGTCTCCATTGTGTAAGCACTGTATCTGTTTTAAATCTTCTCCTACTAGTTTCAACGAGTTCCCCCTAGTACTGCAGGATTTGGTGGATAACAGTTCGGCATTCACCTTATCTGCCATCTTCATGATTTTCTAAACCCCAAGCATATCTCCTCTCAGCTTTCTCTTCTCCAAGCTGAAGAGTCTTTGCCTCTCAATTTCTTCTTACTGAGCAGCTGCTCCACAACCTTGATCATTTTCGTGGCTCTTCTCTAACTCTGCTATGTCCTTCCTGAGATACAGAGACCAGAACTGCACACAACACCCACCTTGTGGGTGCACCAGGGCTTTATATAGTGGCAAAATGGTGCCCTCTGTCTTACTCTCAGCACTCTTCCTGACAACACCCAACATTTTGTTGGCTTTCTGGACTGCCACTGCGCATTAAACTTGTAAGTTTGGAGACCTCGAAATGATACCTCCAAGACCGCTCTCTCCCTAGGCTGCAGATATCCCTTAGGATTAATGCTCTGAATGTCACTTCCAGATTGGCTCTTTGCTGATTTGTTTGAAAGGATTCACTTTTGGTTCAGCTCCCACTCAAAGCAAGACACTACAGCAGGCAGCTCTGCTGAGCGTCCCAGGAACTCGTTGAACCAAGGGCATGAGCTAGCCTCTGCGTACCCAAGAACGTGGGTGAGGAAGGCTGTCCTGTGGCTGTCCCTGCTGCATCTCTCCTGTGAGCAAGCAGATTACATTATTGTTCAAAGCTGTCACTTTGGCTCTGATCGTAGGAGCTAAATTCAGTTTAAGGGGGAAAAAAACCAAACCAGAACTAACCCCTAAAAAGAATTTGCTTTATGAGAAACATTTGAACACTTCTTTGTTAGTTTTATACTTCCTAGATGCTTGGTTACTGTCCCTGAATGGGCAGCTTCAAAGGAGCAATTAAAAAATGTGTGCACGGACACACAGATGAGCCCTGTTTGCACACAAAAACTTTATTCTGAGCTACCTTATGTCACCCCTTTTAGCAGGAGTCATCACAAGGGCATGACACCAATAAGCAGACAATGAATAAAGAAAATAACTGTTTATAAGTTCATAGCTGGCATACAAAAGTTATTGAAGAAGAACTGATATTCTAAGCAACTGGCCATCACTGCTGCCTATCAGCCCTCTGTTCCCCTAACTGTTACAGGATGTTATAAAGCTCATTTTAAAAGCACTTCTACAAGACCTCTGAGCTTGGAAGGTGCAATTTTGTGCTCACCGATAAATCAGCTTAAATCTTACTGTTCACGCACATTGTAGTCTGTAGGCAAAGACAGCTGGCAAGTAGGTATTTAACTGTCTATGTCTTATACCTCCCACCTGCGCTGAACTACAGGTATAAAATTTCAACCATAAAATGTGACATCACATGAGAAAAATTAACAGAAGTGGATTAGTGAATTAAAGCCAGATTGGAGGAACCCACATCAGTTCCAAAGGTTTAACCTCAGTGCTACCAAGTCAAATCTCAAGTGTTACAACCCCAGATTTGAGGAAAATTCTGAGACAAATTCTCAAAACTTAAGCTGGTTTACATTTGAACCTGGAAACTGGGTCACCTCCAGTGCTTGTTAAAGCGGGGTGGGTGTGGGCATGTGTGTGTGTAGGGAAGGCGGGCAACTTCATTACATCAACAAATGGTGACTATTTATTTTACTCTCCTCAGCTCCCCATACGTTGAATGCTCTCAGAAATGTCCTGCCACTAGAGGCCAACCCACCCCTCAGAGGTAACCTGTGTCTGTATTGGACATAAGTCCAAACATTATTTTAAATAACCAACACAAAAACCAGTGATGGCAGTAAGAACGCAGCATAGCACTACTCACTGCACATTATCTGCTTTAGCTGGACATCATGTAAAGTCAAGGAGCTCCTGAATTGGGTGGTTAATGGCAAAAATGCTGTATTGAGGTTTTCAGCAAGGACACAGATACTTGTTCGTGCTTGCCCCTGGGAGAGCCCCAGCAGGTCCTCCTGTGTGATGCAAGTGTAGAAGCTGCCTCTCCTAGAAGCTCACTGGTGCCTCAGAACACTGCACTGAAAGACAGCAAGGAAAGGTGGTGCCAAGATTGCACCAAGGTGGTATAAAGGAAAGGCAGAATGCACGGGGAGCACTGACACTCCACTCAATGTCAAACAAACTCAGCTGGTGCCTGTCCCTCACCCGCACCCTGCCTCCCCCTGTGGCTTCTTTTGTTCAGATCCTGAAGGGTCATGAGAAACCAAACAACCGCAAGGACTTGTTTGTCATTTCTGACCCACAAATCTCAGAACAGATCTCGATTCTTTCCATTTTACAGATGGGGAAACAAGAAACTTGTTTCCTTACCCAGCAGTCAAGGGCAGAGCCAGAGAATCCAGATTTCCTGGGTCCCCATCTAATACTCTGTTCAGTAAACAGTTGTAAGCAGTCAGGTTTCCCTTTACCATTTTCACTGCAGGATGTATTTACTTTTCCACAGTGATTTGCTCCACAGGGGATTTACAGTGGACAAAGCCGCAGCGATGCACAAGGTCAACATATCCTTTTGAAGGCACTTGCTGGTGTCCCCACGATTCCACTTATGCCAATTCTCTGCTGGCCACTCTCACAGAGAGGCAATATCTGTTGATGCGTCACACTTCAGCTTTTCCCAATGGCCTGTGCATGATGACTACCTTGGAAGATTTGCCAGCGTAACCTCCTGTTGAGTTCAGCTCAATGAAAGTGGCAAGCTTACGAGCTTCATTCAGTTCCCTCCCACACATCAGCAGATTTAGAAGTAATCAAAACATAAGAGGCAAAACGTAGCCCCATCATTGAGGGAGCTAAAACAGGACAAAATTGGACCTTTCTTACGAATGAAAAACAGGATCTGTTTTTAAAAGGAAAGCCCAAAAACCAGACATTAATAAGAAGTTAAACAAAAAAAAGGACTCTAGATCAGACTTTCTACTGATGTAACCCGGTCTCTGAAGTCAAGAGAGCTACCCCGATCTACATTAACTAAGAGTCCAGCCCTCCTCTTGCAAACAGACTTGTAAGTCTTTCTAAAACCCACAGACAATATTACTTTGGGAAGTACGTCAGTGAATGATCATCTGAGCAGCTTTTATCTAAGACCCATTTTCTTGTTTCTCTTTCTATCCACCAATGGTTAATATTAACCTTCAAATTTAAAGCTTGATTCAACTGACTTCTGCTCTCACAGTCAGCACAACTTCAGTGGCATCGAGAATTTGCCATAAAAGCTAAAAGATAACAGGAGTCTACTTAGACCACTGTGTGTGCTGTGATTTGACTAACTTTAGTAAAAGAAAGACAGAACAGAGAATTCAGGGCTTGTCAGAGAAATAAAACCATTCCCCACTATTTTGCAGCTGGCCCAAATATATCCTTGATAAAACTCCACTGATCAAAGTACAATTACATAAGGAATTATTTTGACGCATGTTTTGTGCAACAGTCGAAGCTTTCACAACGTGCAAATTAATTTAGTGGAATCTACCTTCTAATAATAGCTTTAATTCACCTATAAATATCAAATGGTGCTCCAACTTTAGCCATAAATTTTTCACCCTACTTGGAACCACATAGGATCTGTCATCTGGACCTCCCTCTCTGTTCAATTTAAATCACTGATGTGACTCTAATCATAATCTCTGGAAATGTCTTTGAAGACAGCATCACTCAAGACATTTTACACACTACAGAGCTGTTCTTCAAGGAAAAAAAAAAATTACTTCTCCAGTAATGTACTGAAAAATTGCCTGTCAAATGAACAAGTTGTGTGAACAACTTTAGTTCTTTGGACTACCCTCTACAGTTATAACTTAAATTCATGCTCTATAAGAAAATTCTTTTTGTAAATAGGTTTTCCTCCAAATGCAATGTTTTGAACAAGTTCCGATTACAGAACACATTTGTGACATATAATCTTACACTAATAACATCATCTGTGTCACCTGGCTAATGTATTCATATCTCCTGGTTTTTATTTGTAAGTGTAAAATGGCAACACATATGCTAAAATAACATGGACATTAAAATATCCCTGTTAAAGAAACAGCTCACTGTTCCATGAGTTGGCAAGAAAAAAGATCAAGGAATGGCATGGCAGAAGACATAGGTATAGTTTAGAAAGAAAATTAACATTCTTGCTTCTGTTATTTAGATTGACTTTACATAGGATTCTCTTAAAACAGAACATTTATACCTATCCTGCCCCCCTGCAAAAAGTGTCATCCATTAATATTCAAAAAAAAAAAGGCGAGAACTTGAAAGCTACTCTTTACCCCACCCTCTAGTAGACCAAGTTCTTATCCTCAGATGAACTTTATTTTTTGACCTGCCCACTAATTGTGATTGAAATCACTGGCCCCTCTAAACAGCACATAAGCATTAGTTAGCATCAACAGGAAGACTGGCCTTAATTGGTCCACTTACATAAAAGCAGAGACATAAAACTTCTAAATATAAGTTCCTGGCATATCTTTTGTGCTATTACAGTAAAATAAGGTACAACAGAGTGAGATTCCAGCTGATTTGCAGAGAAATCTGTGCCAATGTGTTTTCTGGTGACTGCTCTTCAAAGCAGGAATAGAGACCCACAAATACTGCTGTGTGCAATCTGGGATTCCAAAATAGCCAGTAAGTCACACAGTCTCCACTAGGTGAATAATGAAGTGGCGCTGGGCCATTTGTTTTAATGGTTTGTAAGATAAAATCCACGATTAGGAAAAAAAGAGACAGGTTGCTGGAATACTAACCTTGCTCTCTCAGTCTTATTCCTTTAATTATCTCTGATCCAGCAGGGAACTAAAATAGGTCTGTAAGCCAGCAAGATAGGCTCGGCATCACTCCGATGCTTTACATGGTCTCAATCAGTGGTATCAGAATTTAAGTTAGAAATCCCAACTTCACTAAATGAACAACGATTATCTGGATTCTGAAGCTGCCAGAAAAAAAAGAAAGAAAGAAAGAAAAAAAACTAGCTACAGTCTTTCCCGAGAGCAATTGCCCTTTCTGGCAGGAAGGGGTAAAAATAGAGGCAGCTCATTAATATGGCTTGGCAGTGCTTAATGGCAGCTGGTCTGAAGAGTTAGATCAGTGGGTCTTTCCAGCAGTACTCCCGGACCACTGCCAGCAGGTGTTGCTGTGTTCAACAAAATGAAAAGAAGTGGAGGGGTGAGGAGAAAAATATTTATAAAGAGAAATAGGTGTGAAAAAAAATTAGTCACTGAGTAAAGCTTTCATTAGGCCTTTGGTAAAGCTATACACAAATTCCCCGAGGCAATAGGGAGCATGCTCTGAAATGAATAATGCTTTTCACTTCTCCTAATCTCCCTTCCGAAGTTATCCTGCACTATAAATCACGTACGTGTTTGCTGTGCTCCACTCGGTAGCCTTCTCTTTTTGTCACAGACCACACACCGCCGCGCTCAGGATCCTCTGACCCGCTGCCATTGCGGGAGAAGCTACGGACCGGCCGGGTGCCGCATCAGTTGGGGCGCGAGGGTCAGCAGCCCTCGCACCGGCTGCTGCGAGCGGAGCGCAGCGCTACTCGGAGTCCAAGGAGACGGTAACTCCGGTGCTTTCAGGGCAATTTTTCCACTCTCTGTAAAACCAGTGCAGTACAGGATCTCTTGCTGAGTATACGCCTGCTGCCAAATTACAACAGTCACTGCACTACCAGTATGCAGCTAATTTCAAAGAGTTTTAGGGTGCCAGTTAAAACCAAACTCAGTCTGGTCCTGAGAAACACAGAATTCCGTGCTGGAAAAGTCCTCTGCCAAAACTCACTTTTAGGATCCCCGCTAAAAATACGGTCCTGCAAATAACTAGGTATGTGTATGCTTGTTATTTGTTTCTTCAAGCATGTCTCAGTGTCCCTGAAGGGGGGGGGTGGGGGGGAGGAATAAAAGCTCGGCTTTATAACAACTGAAACCACCAACGTCAGATTGCAGGAAAGCTACTGAAACCTGTTTCAAGAGGCTTCAGCCCACAGCATATTGCAGCCTGAAAACTTATTATATGCATATTAAACCTGGGAAACAAAACAACCTATCTGGTCATATGTTTCCCATTATCTCCTGATTTTTTGCTCATTCTACCAAAGCTGTTGTGTGAATACAGCACACGCACCGGTTGGAACCAATGCTGCTATAAGGACTCCCTGGTATCACCGTAAGTTGAAAATTTTACATCTTTCTTCCCTGATCCAGCTTAGCCATATTCCAAGACAGATTAAACTTACATTACCAACAGGACATAAAAATACAATTAAAAGTACGATTCAGGCCAAAAAAAAAATCTGAAGGATGGGGATTTTCTGGTAATCAGTGGGTGTTTTGAATGAGTAAAGACTGCATGATCATGCCATTTGTCATAAACGGTACCACATAAAGCAAGCTATTATGTGTGCTTAAGAAAGGAGATGGATTTTGGATTTACTTTTGACCTTACATATATTACTTTTGTACTGTCTAATTGGCATACAGCTATTTCTGATTTTCACAAATGTAAACTGAAATGAAAATTGCATTTTATTTTATTCTATGTGTATTAATATCACACTTGCAACAAATGTGACCTGTCATTCACTGTAACTTATTTTTAGATGTCTAAACAGTTTTTAATGGTGTGATGCAATCTGCACGTCAAGAAGCCAGGACACTTGGACAAGAACAATATGATTCACTTTTTAAGAGCTTTAAAGGGATCCCTAAGTTAACAGAAGGACATATTTACACAAAGATCGAATTAAAAAAGCTCATCCACAGCAAAAAGATTCTTAATCAAATGCATTTTCCTGAATTTGATAAGAATCCAAATTTGCAAATAGATTATCTGGTATATCCTTAAGTATGAAAGAAGAAGACGACAATTTGCAAACTAGTTATTTAGTATCTGGAAAATGCTGTATTTGAACTAAATCAGTGATATCTACATCTAATAATATCTATATCTAGCTATGCAATAAAACAAGCTGGAGCGTGTCTTCCTGACTCATCATGTTTGCTTTCAGTCTGATTTGAAGTTCTATTCTTTAAATGGATACAGAGATCACCACTACAAGTTGAATCCACGATATTTTGTCATGCTAGACAATTAGGAGTTTCCATTAGATAATTACCAGAAGTATGTCTCATACAGGAAAACCAGTCAATTGCTGATGTAACAGGATTAACCAATCCAGCACAGTGATCCGGCCCACTTACTTTTGACAGACATTATATGTGAGTGTACACATGAGAAGTACAGTATAAAGCTTCGCATTATAAATACCACAAAGAGGAACTTCAGCAGTTCTTAATGCACAATACAGCAGTCTTCTTCTGAGAGTCAGGACTAGAGAGGTAAAACTTTAAATCAGCTTTTTTTTCTTTTCAAACTGAAACTTTTAATTCCTGTGCATGCTGTTGCATACTGTTAGGGCTATACTGAATGAATGCATATACAGAGCTTTGCAGCTCAGGTCATTTTACAGAAAGAGTGTGAACCACTATTTCTGTACTTATTCAAACAATGTGTATTTTTGTACATATATATATGTGTATGTATGTAAGTACAAATGAACTGTGTATCAGCGGTATCAGCAGACTTACTTTTAGAAAACCGTGGTTTTTAGAAAGTTATGCTTTAATGTTAAATCTGTCATCATCATGGCATGCAAGTAAAATATGTTATACCTATATGTAATAGAGATTGTCTGTGGTAAGTGTACCTGTTATATATGGCAAGCAATGTATATCCCACAGCAAGAACCCACATATCTGTATTTTATATTGATTTATGCCTATCCCTTACTTTTCAGCAGACACTGTTGGGATAGGTGCTATATTAGAACTATAAATAACCCCTTTAATTATGTCATCTGTTAGTACATCTAATCATGAATGCATATTTTAATCTGAAATTATGTTTTCATCCAATTAAACTTTTAGTTCTATTTCACGCTGACTTTCAGACTTCGTATAATTACAATAGACTTTGGGCTGTTCACCAGATCCAAGAAATTTAGATGTATTATAGCGAGGTTTGTGTTACAAAGATGTGTTTATAAGAATGGCTGCAGGGTTTATAATGCTGACAGACCTGTAAGTGTAACAGTATATAAGAGTATAGCAACTGAGGTCAGTAAAACACAGATGAGGGTGTACTGTGGATGCCTTATAACAGTGAAAGACTTATAAAAGAGCTTAATTGAAAAGGACTTGCAATATATAACATTTGTAAAACTTTGGTTGATTGTTCAATTACTTCTGTATGTTTCATTTACCCTAATTCCTTGCCTGTCTCTCAGCCCATGTGCCTGTAGTCATCTCATAGAAATCAGAGACCTTACAATGGTTGTATTTATAAATTACTCCTTTCCACTAAAATGCAATGGTTGATAGTAATACAGTGAAAGTGCAGTATTTGCTGGGTAGGAGGTAGGCACACCTGAGAAGACAGAGATGTGAGAGAGTAAGAATGAAAGGAAGGAAAAGAAAGAGGGTAAATACTAAAAAAGCAGAAGCTGTTCTAAGAAAATCTGTACACGTTAAAGTCTGGAGGTGAAGAACCTCAAAAGTCAGGAGTCTATTAGTTTGCTCATTTTCCACTACCACCTTCCAATGTGAGGGAGTTTGCTAACATCACCCTTGCTGGGTAAGGAACAGAACGGAGAGCCTACAGAAAGTAAAGGCAACATGCAGGCATGGCAGTGACACAGAGAATGCCTTTTCACTGCAGACCAAAACCCTCAAGGGCATAAACTGGCAAGGGTCTACCAACACTGGTTGAAACTCTGGCTTTTAGCAGTGTTTTAGATTGCTTTTCATTCTCAGTGTCTTATTCTAATATTATGGTTGCTCTGTGGGGTTTAACTGAATGAAAAAAAAAAAAGTGCCTTCTAATAACAATGGGCCAAATGTAGAAGATCCTACTCAGCCTTCACTCAGACAGAATTATTATTGGCATTCAGGAGGGATTTGCCTGAGTCAGGAGTACGTATGATTTGGCCAGATGACATGGAACAATTTTCACCTTCAAAGCATTTTCCGGACATTACTTGATTAACCCCGAACCTAAATATGTCTGCCTGAGAACTTCTAGGCACAGACTAGTATAGAAGTGGGGATATTTCTGGTGCAAGGGCACTACCTTAGCACGTCACAGATACGTCCAGTACCAGCTCCTGCTTAGGCTTTCAGTGCCTGACCATGTATTGCAGCTGGAGAGCGTATCATGTATTATACAGCCCTCCAAACAACAGTGTTCTTTTGCTCCCGTCAGATCTCTTGCCAGCGTTGATAACCTCTAGCATTTAGAAGTGAGTAGAAAAGATCTTTTCTCTTCTCCTCAGGGCAGAATAATGTTCTGCCCAAAATATTGTGAGCCTCTGCCCTCATCCTCATCTCATCCACAAGGTATTTAACATCTCCTGCTATCCCTAACAATACCAGGCAGGACCAAGAGCAAGGTGCTTGCTAATAAAAAGGTTTCACTCTTTTCATTCATTCGTGTTTCCTCTGTTTAGTTAAGCCAGTGATACTGTTGAAGGAATAGAACAAACAAAACAAAACAAAAAAAAGGGAAAAAAAAGGGAGGGGGAGGGGGAATGACAGCCGGGGGGGAGCCACGATGGTCAAACAGAGAGGAAAAAAAAGTAAATTTACAGGAACAAAACCAGAATTTAGAAAGGGGGGAGGGCAGAAACCACAAGTAGTGATATTTGAAGAGAGGTGTGTGTTAGGGGAGCAATGAGCATAAGGAAGCCAGCCTGCCTGTTCCTCCCCCTTCCTAATCATAGCCTTTACTCACAGACAAAACTCCCTCCCTCTCTCATTCACTCACTCACTTTAGGCCAATCCGTCCTCTCTCTCTCTCTCCCTCTCTCTGTGTCTCTCTCCTACTCTGAGACAGAGTCAGAACTCTTCTCCCTGACAGCCACAAACATCTACAGCACTTATTGCATTCAGAGAGGGAACCTGCAGACAAAACTTCACAGAAAACTTTTGGTTCTTGTTCCAGAGAATTTGCTGAAGAGAAGGAAAAACAAACAAACAAACAAACAAACCAAACCAGCCCCAAAAAAACTGTGCGTGAAGGGGGAGGAAAAGCAGGGCCTTTTAAAAAGGGAATCACAACAACTTTTGCTGCCAGGATGCCTTTGCTTTGGAAGAGAGGATTTTTGTTGGTGCTTTGCTGGATTATAGTGAGGAGTTCCCCAACCCCAGGATCCGAGGGGCACAGTTCAGTCACTGACTGTCCATCATGTGCCCTCGCCACGCTCTCGAAGGATGTGCCCAGCTCCCAGCCTGAGATGGTGGAAGCAGTAAAGAAGCACATACTGAACATGTTGCACTTGAGGGACAGACCTAATATCACCCAGCCGGTGCCCAAGGCAGCACTTTTAAACGCCATCAAAAAACTCCACGTGGGAAAGGTGGGAGAGGATGGTTATGTGGAAATAGAGGATGATGTTGGAAGAAGAGCCGAAATGAATGAAGTTGTGGAGCAAACCTCAGAAATCATCACCTTTGCGGAATCAGGTGAGTGCTTGAAAAACAAAACTGTAAAATATCCTTTGTGCCAGAACTGCAGTTAACTTCTTTTCTTCTCCTCAGCAATAATGTTTTCTGCAAGGTTGTGGGATGAGACTTGGGGGAAGGGAGAAGGAGGAATGGGATGGGGGGACAGGACTCTGAAGGAATTTGATTTTTCTGACTAAGTCTTGGCTACAGATTACACTTGCTAAGCACAGACAGCCACACAGGGAGGAAGCTCTCTCACCAATCTCGAGCAGAAAGTCAGGCTGCAGCGGGGTCCTCCAAACTGTGCCTGTGAAGCCAGAGTATTTGCAGTAAAGTGCTGGATTGCAGAGCTGATGGTGAAAGAAAAAGGGCTGAAGCCTTTTAGGGAGTTTATCAAGACAGAAAGTGAGCTGCAAACTACTTGAGAAACAACCCTTTCATGTAAAAATTATAGTGGAAGTTATAAAATCAGATGAAAAAGCTTTAACTTTTAGAAGTGAGAGGGCTTTTATTTTTACTCTTTTTTAATTTAACAGCACATCTCTGGCAATAAAGAGTTGCAGGGACTGTCAGATGACTTCGATAGAACCGGACAAGTTGCTGTAGCTGATCCAATTTGTAATGCAGACTTCTGCATACTGGAAAAAAAAGATTCTGTTCTGAAAATGCTCCTGCCAAAAAAATGCAACCTTGGTAGGGTATATTTTGAACTCTTTCACAGTCCTGTTTTCCCTAACTCTCACACAGCGAGAGCTCAGAATATAGATGTTTACTGAGTAATGGCTTAAGACTCACATCAACTGCCTATAGGAAACAGCTCTAAAGTTGTACTTTACTGTCTTGTTCCTACATGAATAGGACCAGAAACCGTTCTAATTCAATGTATATGTATGTGCATATTTATCTGTTAGTATATATGAGTATGTTTATACATGCATCAATAGCAGTGTCTTGCAATAACTCTATCATCTAACTAACAGCAACTTTTTATGATGCTGTCTAGCCAAAGCATTTTTTCTGTTGCCAAGATGGTTTTAAAAGAATGTCATTGTTTTGTTTGGTACAGCATATGGTAGGCAAAGTATGCAAAGGAACTCCAAGCATTTTTGTTTAAAAGTTTGCTGCAGCAGTATAAACAATTAAGACAACACTCAGAGTTTCCAGTCCTGAAAACCTGTTGACTCAGATGTTCTGTTTGCAGGGAAGCCATGCACAAGAAGTGTGCATGCTTTTAAGAGCAGACATTCCTGCTGGCTGTCTGATTTCCAACTGTACAAAGAGCCCTTGCCTTTGGAGTCCTTGTCAATATACACACTATCAGTTCTCTGTGTGAAAGCTCGGGCTTTTTGGTTTTTCCGTCCCCTCCGCTTCAGAAAGCAGACAGAAGGTGTCAATGCCAGTGGTCATTAGAAGCAGGGGCAGCTCGATGTTAGTTTAGAAATGAGTTTTGAAAAGCAAGGTAATCTCTCAGCTATCTGTGCGTCGGATTCCCCACCTGGTTTTCAGCAGCTTGCTCTGAGCACAGTGAAATACATATGGCATGAGCAGTGGTTTCTCTTCACTGTGTGAGTCCCAATCATTTGTAAACACATTATTGTCTCTCCTGAGCTCTGACACAAAGGAATTTGGAATTTGATATATGCCTGCTCAGTACGACACCCTCCAACGGCGGCTCCTGAAGCCATTGGCTCGCGGGGTCACGTGAGCAGCGAAAATCGTGCCACTGCCCGCACGCTGGCCAACAGTCCAGCCACTGGTCCCCCCTGCCGCAGACTGCCCAACGCTAACACGTCACCGAGTTTGATTTACATAGCCCTGTTCTGCCCCTGCCAGCCAAATTAATTTAAGAAGACTTATGCTATGGAGTTGTGCAGCTGAAGGGCCAGGGCATCTGCTGTGTTCCCGTGCCTTTTCTCCCCTGCTGCTCTTGTCCACCTTCATGCCAAGCCCATGCTGGAAGCCAAGGCAGGAGGGCTGCTCCGGCCCTTTTCCCCATACCTGCCAGACGTTGGTTTGGGAGGAGACAGGAGCAATCAGCAACCCAGAAACCGAGCTCTAGGGTTTGGGCTTATAACACAAGTGGTAACTCCACTCTGTGGGGTAACTTCAGACTGCTAAAACGTATTTTTCATCTATGCCCATTCATATTGGGTCTCTTGCTAACTTCAGAGGATCTACCACACTTTACAGGTGCCAATGCTGCAAAAACTCAAGTAAACTCTACTTCCACTCATGCACCAGCAGTACTGCGTGTCAAATATTAAAGCAGTATTATTTTTCCCGTTGAGGAAAGTGAGGCAAAAAGAAGGCAAGTGACATGTCGTGTAGAAAGTATGAGTTAAATAGACAGGAACAGAATATAGCCACATGGACAGTCCCCACTTCTCACTTTGTGGGAACTGGGAAGAGTATGAATAAGTTCGAAACACCAAGCAGGAGAATAAACACGTTCCTTCACAGTCAGGTTAATGTTCTTCCTGCTTTTAATGTGAAACTTGCTCTGTCTCGAAAGAGGGCAATAGCATGTCAATGAAAATGAATGGAAACATCTCACATTGTATCAAATAAAGGTCTATGGAAAGAGAAATAAGACTTTAACCTTTCTGTTTCTTTGTGTATGACTTGACTTAGGCCAGCCATTCCCCCTACATTTCAGAAGCTGCATTTACTACTTGCCTGCATTAAAAAGTTGTATTTCCATCCTTCATCAGCTGTAGCCTCGGACATACAATAAAATAGAGTGAATGAACAAACAGTGCCTTGTGCACGTGACTTTGGCCTGAGACCGCTATTTTCAAAAACAGACAAAATTCAAACGAGCACAGGCTCCAGACCATTAGAGGGGAAACTAAATGCAATGAGCTTGTCTGAAGGACAGGTGTAGTTAGGTCCAGGAAATCAGCGAAATAGTTGGCAGGTAGTTTTCACAGCTAACAAATCCAGGCAGATCTTTGCAAAACTAATGACCGCGAGTATTAGGCAAAAGTTTACAAATGCACCCTACTGTCCTCTGGCACTCTTACAAGTAAAACACGAAAATGATTTTCTACTTGCGTATCAAACTAAGATTACTAACCTCGATTAGTTCTGCTGCGAGGGTAGCTGTGCCAGAGCTCTGTGGGTTACTTCAAGGTCTTAAAAATAGTCTTTTGAGGAGAGGGGTCATATAACTTTGCGACAAGCAAATTCAACAGGTTCTATAACTGAGATACCTAATGCTCATAAAATCTAGTAGGCTACTAACTCTTTCATTATTTTAAGTAGATAGCTTATTAGGCAGACCTGGGATTTTGCCAAGTGAATTTGATCCTGGCAACTAAACTACCAATGAAATGAGTTGCTAGCATCAGCCCCCGAGAAGGTGATAGGAATTACTGGATGGAAATACTGAAATGCAAAGGCTTACGGCTAGGAGAACTGTCAGGAAAAAAATGAGAAGTCTGACAGCTATTTAGACCACTTACACCTTTTTGTGTCACTTCATCCTGAATTCAAGGTGAACTGATGATCATGTGACACCTACTTTCATATGCAGATACATGTGCACACACACTCACGCCTTTTCCCGAGAAGATACCTACGCCTATACATCCAGGCTGGCAGTTCAGGAGGAAACAAATAGGATGGGTGGTTTATGCCTTGGCAAGTAATTTAATCAGTTTTCTTTTGAAGGCAAATGCATTTAATGGTATAGATACCCATGCTAAATAAAGAATGGCCACGAGAGGGCACACTCCAAAGGCTTTTTGCTCCACGGAAGGCAACCTTCCAGCAAGCTCCTATTTTACCTAATTGGATCCTGAATTCCAGAGATCTTTATGCTTATCTGTAGCTTCTCTGAGTGGAGCTCTTGTTTCTCTCTTCTAGTTTGTTTAAAAGGCAGGCATTCACTGGAGTGGAAGACTGTAAGTAAAATAATGCAGGAAGGAAACAGGCAAAAGGGAAGAAGATAAACTGATGGATGCTAGAAGTTCTGGAAATCTAGAGAGATCCAAAATTATCATTATTATTTTTTACAAGATACTGAGAATGTGACCATGAATCATCATCTGAGCTGATTTTCTCACATCTTTTTTTAATGCAGTCTCCTTGGCTTTTAGAATACATGCCTATTTCCCCTTTTTTTTTTTTTTCTTTGGCATACTATATCAAAGATTTCAAGTTTAGCAAATGAAAGCAAGTTACTTCCAGAAGAAGAAAGCCATTCTGTATTAAACTCTTTCCCTGTAACAAAATGTGAGAATCTGGGGAGGTTGGTTGGTTTGAGAACAACTTGAAAAAGCACAGATGAATCCGAGAAGGCTGGAACCAGTTTAGAAGAAGATAGCTGAGAGAGAAAGTACTGTATGTGTCCATCTCTGTGTGTAGCCATGCATACAGTTTTGTATGCAAATGCAGTTGGGAATATCAGAACATGCGTTTGCCTGTGTGTGTGTATAAGCACAGGTATGTCTGTATGTACGGGTATGCCAAGGCAGACACACTTATATACGCACGTGGCTGTACCTGCATCCTTGCAATATGAATATGTTCCTGCAGATAGGTATAGGCATTCATGTGCTCTCCTGTGTGCAGGATGTATCTACACTGCGTATGTGTAAATGATTCATCTAGAGATGTTGATACGGATATGGAAAGGCAAATCTCACTTAATGCAACAGAGCTTTGCAAGACTGATTTAGGATTGAAGCTTAGTTTACTGGAAGCAATTGGAAGTTTTGCTATTCATTTCAGCGGGCCTGGGATTTGGGCTTCAGTGCATAGAAAGGAAATATTTTAATGAAAACAGACTGGCACCTTCTGATCCACTGAATTTTAGAATTTACAAAAAATTATTGTATGTACAAAAAAATTGCTCTCTCTTTTATGAAAGACAAAGACTTGGTACTGTTTTTACTTCAAAATATGCTATTGGTGCAAGTGACCTTTAATTTTGCTTGAGCTATGTTAGACATACATGCAAAAATCAACTAACAAAAAACTTCAATCAGACACCTTTTTTGTTTCTAAATATTAAAGCCATGTGGGGGAAGGGCTTTCAATTTGGAAAGAACTCCAGGCTGTGGAAGTGAAGTGCTTCCCTCCTGACAAAAGAGCAGAGGAGAGTCAAGGTTCACCAGAACTGAATCATTTCACATTCTGAACGACCTTGTCAATGCCCCTTTGGGTTAACTTTTCAAGAGAAGATATTTAAATAAGGTTGCTGCTGCTTTTCCCCCCATGAATGCTTGGGGAATAGTTCTTTTTCTCGGTTTTCTTTTTTGGTTTATTTTTTCTTACAGCAAAAATCTCCTTCTCAGCAAAGGGTATGTGAACATAAAGATAACGTGTTTGTTATATGTGTTATAATTGCTCCTTCCTTTGTAAGAGGCAACAGTCAGGCAGTCAGGGAGCAGGAACGAAAGTACGCAACCTGGATGACCAGTCAAATACGAGGGGTGATGAACAGTTACAATAAATCATTTGCCAGTGATCCATAGGCTGAACTGCATTCACAGAAACGGCCACCGTCTAATCGCGGTAATAACACATTTGTAATAATCAGTCTGCCTAGGGGATAATTGCCAGACGGTAACAGTGCTAAATTCACTGAATAAATTCTACGCTGTGAACAATTCACCTAACTCTAGTGGTCACTCATTAGTAAACATTTTGAGCAATTATCTCTCAATAACCGTGGTCTTCTCTTCACTCTCTTTAGAGGAACCTTTCTAGTAACCTATTTTTTTCTGTCTCCTGGGGAACGGAAATGAGAAGTAAAGAGAAGGATGCTTTTGAATGTAATTACAGATTGGCACGCAGTACAAATTCCCCCAAATCTAAACATAGGCAGTAGTAAAGTTAGCAACTAAAAAAGGAAAAAAAAGCTTGCTTTGTATGGAAAAACAGTTCACTTACAGTATAATGCAAAAACGGTTCAAAATGAAGCAGCAGTGAAGCATGGAAATTTAAAGTAACAGCACCTTCTTACGCAGTGAGCACTTTTCAAAGGAAAATTTAAATACTGTGTATTAAGAGAAATTAAGAATAAGTCACATTATAATGTCAGAAAGGATAATCACTTTCATTATGAAAAAAACAGCCTTAATCATGTAACAGCATACAGTTTAAAAAAAAAAAAAAGTAATTTTAAGTATCTTAGCATTTTACTCAAAAAACAATCCTCTTAACTGCACAGCTTAGACCCTACCTAGTATGTCACTTGAACTAGTAGGGCTCAGTCTTGAACCCCTCTGCAAGTTGCAAATAAATGACCTTCAGCGGCACCTTTAGAGCCAGCGGTACCGACGGAGGGATCCTTCACCTCCGAGGAAGAGCGCGCTGGAGCAGCAGGCTCTGTCCGCAAGCCCGGCACCAGCCACCCCACGCAGGGCTGCCCCGCCAGCCCCCCGTGCCGGGGCCCGAGGGGCCCTGCCGAGCCCCCCGCGCCAAGGGCCACCCGGGAGCAGGTGCCAAGCGCGGAGTCCCACGCACGAGCCCCCAGCAGCCCTTCGGGAGGTGGAGAGGAGGGTACCTGGGCAGGCGCCCCTCCGCTTGCACATTCAAGCTTCTCTCCTAAAAAGGTGTGTGAGCACCACTGAAGAGAAAAACAGATACGAGCAAACTCTCGTGCTATATATACTGATGCTACACTTTCTTTCCATTCAGTAACTCCTTCCATTAAACCTTTTACCATATATGCACTACTTCTTTGGGCTTGTATTTTTAACCGTTTCTCACAGCATATGCCAGTGTCACTCGCCCTGCTAGACTGCTCCCTCAGCGTCACAGCCCCCTTCCCGGAAGGGGCTTTGCTCAGCAGTGAAGCAGAGAGGTGGCCTCTCCAAGGCTTTGTGAAGGGGAGACGAGGAAAAGCAATCAAAGTGGGCCCAAAGTAATCCCTCGTCTCCTTTTTCAGCTGCCTTCTGCTCTGATAACAATCCGGGCTGTTGACATCGCCGTTTATATGAGCATGGAAGCAGTGAAGGCATTACCACTGTTGGGCTGTGGGTCTTTCCACAGGAGTCAGGCAGGAGGAGCAGGATGATTAGAAATGGAAAAAGACCCTTGCAAATCAGCTGTGGCAGATGAATAGGCAGGACAAGAGGATAAACGAAGTGTAATTATGGAAGTGATACCATCCTCAACTTTCAGGAAGGTGTCCTTTTTACTTTCAGTTAGATGGACAGTACATATTTCCAAAGCTTCGAACCTGGTTATTAACTCAGACCGAGAAGGAAAGACTGTTAAATCCCTAAGCAATATTTGAAGAAAATGAATTACAGCGATTCTTTTGTCTCAGAACACATGAAGAATTTATTTTATTGTAGCACCGAACCTTTTGGAAATAAAGATCCTGTTATAAAGTGAATGTGTAATCATAATAAGCCAGATCCAGAGATCTCAATTCAGCTTTAGCACAGGCCAGACTCCGATTTCAAAATGAGCTTGTCTGAATATAGCGACCTCGTAAAGACTGCAGGATTCATACCATTTGTGCTTTGTGATAGTAACAAACTAGTTGTGAATGTGGAGAGAATTCAGAAAAGCTTCATTTTTCCTAACGTGAAAGCATGCTTTTTATCCCCAACTTTGCACCATTCCCAGTCTCCTTCTAAAAAGATCTGTGAAAAGGAAGGGGGTTTTTGATTGCTATGAAACCTTTATTAGCTGTGCAGGTTCGAGGACTCAGGATTTTGTTTCATCCAGAGATATTAGGCTCATGTGAGCTTCCTGCATCTTTTTTCTTTAGAATCAGAGTCGGCCATTCGTGTGTGCAAATGTAGCTAACCACATCCAGAGAGACTGTTACTGTAGCTGACACCCGACAGGAAGCCTGGTATCCCTGTATAAGGCTAGGTCTTACGCTACCTTGCTCAAACTCACTTTCCTCAAGTGAAGAAAAAGCAAGTACTCCTGTATTTTCGCTGTACTGTTCTAATATTTTTAGTAATGAGGAAGAATTTGACTTTCACACGTACAGGAATATATGAGAAACTAATTAAGAGAGTTCTTGAGGTCCTGTTTCTTTCATGTAATATCTGTCAAAACGAGTGGCTGCATTGCTACACTTCTGGCCAGTGGACACGGTAATATGAATATTTACTGTTGCAGATATGTCACTTTGTAACTATTTTCAGCTCCCACTAGCATGGAAATAACAAAATGTGAAATATCGTGCATTATCACTTAACAGCATTAGCTTACTCTGTAACACAAGGCTGCCTGGCTTTTCTGATCAGATGGGCCACGCAGCTTCTTCCCCTGTTGAGCCAGGTCTGCACACCCTGGCTCCCTTCTTCAGATCACATAAATGGGCCACTTTTCCACGTTCATGTCCAGCAGAGCTGATCTGCTCATGCACAGGATCCCTCCTAGTGCCAGAACTGCTGTCTGTGCCCAGCTTGGTACCTCTGGAACACAGAATATATGCCTATTCCCCGCACCAGCCTGTGAACTCTGGGAAAGAGCAGCTGGGAAGAGGCGGCTGGTGCCAGAACAATTTCCGCCTCTTGGTCTAAACCATAATTTTTCCCCCAAGGATTCCTTTGGTAGGGACAGCAAGCAGAAGGGATTGCATGGACAGTCCTGAAGGCAGCAACCCACTCCTGGTAGGTCACCTGCCTTCAGGTTCCCCTGAAGCCCAGGTCCCCCTGAGAAAGGATTTATCGGGACTGTGCCAAGGAAAGGGATAAGCTAAAATTAGAAGCTTGCTTTAGAAGAGAGATTTGGGGGAATGAAGCCACAGGTTGGCTGGATGGTTCTTGCAGGCCTCAGAAGTATCCATTCTCGTAGAGAATGCTCTTTATAACATCCCTGCGTAGAAGGCAACCAGCCTCTTGGACCAGACTTCCCCTGGACTAGAGGAATGTCATTGTACATCTCCCTGGGCTCTGAAACCCAGGCAGGAGTGGGACTGATGCCTACCACCTGCCTTCTGCTCCAGCACAGCTGGCAGCTTTGCCATAGTTTCATTTCCAGAATGGAAAAAGATAATGTTAGCCAGCAAGAGCTGACTAATGAACTTTCAGTCATTATGGAATGACTCTTAATTAAAAAATAATATAAAACCAGTAACTTTACCATGCCTCACAGTACTGGTCACCTTGCTCTGTCTTTTCTATAAGCCACTTCCTTTTGTAAGGCGCAGTCCCACAGGTTCACGTAGCTCCCTGAGAGATTAATGTAACTCACTTCAGAGACCGGCATCAGCAAGGTCTGTGAGAAGCCGCTAACACAAACCATGTGTTTCCCTGTCTCAGCCACAGTTAAAGTCTGCAATTTCACACTCCCGCTTAGAAGGAAAACAGAAACAAAATGCTGCGCCCTTTGGCCACTGTAATTCCGAAATCTCTGTCTCCTTGACCCAGGAATGCCACCAGGGAAAGCTGCATGTGCCAGGGCCAGCACATCACAGAGGAGGAAAGCAACAGGTAGCTCAAAGGGCAGCACAGCTTGCTTACTGACTTTAGAAAGCAGGAACGCTTGAATTTGCAGGTGACTAAGGGATCGATGTCTCTGGTGATTTTGCCGCACTTCTGTCTCACCTGAGAACAGGTGAGCAGGGAGATGGTCAGGGAGTCCAGACTAGCGGAGTTCAGCGGCAATGGGAAGAAAGGAGGAGTGCCTTGCTGCCATAAGAGCAATTTTTCCGGTGTGTGTCCAGCCACTTGTGATCCAGTTTTGATCACCACTTTCCCTTTTTAGGGTGCAAAGCTCTGGTTCTCTGACAAGCAGAACCACTGCACAGAGAACCGGGTCAACAACCGTGGGTACCTCAAGAATAATATCAATGGGAAATTAAGACTGTTTCTGTCTCAGTAAGGTCAGATATCTGTGCATTTCAAATCTGTGACCCCAGTCCATCCTGGCCTCCACGCTAAGAAAGAACAGAAGATGCCAACACGGCTTTTCCTTTTGTCAAGAAAATAGAAAATTACCTCTCTTAAAAAAATACCACCACCACCATCCCCCAGCCAATTCATTCTCTCTTAACTTTTCCATGCTCTAGTGATCAAATCATTAAACAGCCCTCATTATTCATTCCAACTTCTGCCAGGGATATGAGCTCTGTATCAGAGAAACACCCCCTCACCATCATAATCATCATCATGACATCTCAGCAAGTTGATACAATTATGCCAGAGAACCATCCCCATAATTATACAGTTCTTTAGCTCATTTCTCAGTGTATTCACCATTACTATAATCACAGCAAGTACAGCGTGTTAAATTAAGAACAGGATCTACAGCTAACATCTCACAGGATGAAGAGCCTACCTACTGCAATTCTGCAATTCTTGACAATATAACTCTGCAAACCTCTCAAAGCTGAGACTCATATTTTAGTATTTCTCTGTTTTTGAAACAATTGACATTTACAACGCATTTTAAGATGCATATGAAGAATGGCATTTTATGGAGGGATCAAGGGCAGACCTCTTCCCCACATAATTTCCAAAGCATCGCCAAAGAATTGGCAGGGCTGGAACTCACTCCCTAACTTTAGCTATTAGGTGCAGATTTGTGTGCGCGTGGTACATATAGTCATGGACTGTCATCACCAAAGCATTTTTGCCTTTCAGCTAACAGTGATCACAAAGATAGCTTAGGCAAATGAACTCTTAGCAGCTACTGATGCTTATTTGCCATGAGATGCTTTACATAAATGACTATATCATTACTGTAACAAAATGCAGTGGTTAAAATATGATACTGGAGAACAACAGGCAAAGAAATACTTTTCTAAAGAGACAATCTTCACAATACCTGAGGAAGGGATGAGGTGGAGGAAGGTTAGAGCAGAAGAATCATAAAAATTTAAAGAGCCAAGTAGGAAACCTAGGGAGCTTCATGACTGTGGCAACAGTAACAGAATTCTCTTTAACAGAATGCAAGCAGACATACTAACAAGTTCTTCCTGTCTATTTCCATTTACCAAATCAGGCACAGCCAAGAAAATGTTGCACTTTGAGATTTCCAAGGAAGGCAGTGAATTATCAGTGGTGGAACATGCTGAAGTGTGGCTCTTCCTGAAGGTCTCCAAGGCCAACCGGAGCAGGACAAAAGTCACCATCCGCCTGTTTCAGCAGCAGCGGCAGGCAAAAGGCAACTCTGAAGCAGCAGAAGATATGGAGGACGGGGGGCTGAAAGGTGAAAGGTGTGAGACTTTGATTTCGGAAAAGGCAGTGGACACCCGTAAGAGCACTTGGCACATCTTTCCTGTCTCCAGCAGCATCCAGAGACTCCTGGACCAAGGCAAGAGCTCTTTAGACGTGCGGATTGCCTGTGACCTGTGCCAAGAGACTGGAGCCAGCCTGGTGCTACTGGGCAAGAAGAAGAAAAAGGAAGATGATGGAGAAGGGAAAGAAAAGGAAGCTGGAGAATTCACAGGAGAAGAAGAGAAGGAGCAATCACATCGGCCTTTCCTGATGATGCTTGCTCGACACTCAGAGGACCGCCAGCACAGGCGGAGGAGACGAGGCCTGGAGTGTGATGGCAAAGTCAACATCTGCTGCAAGAAGCAGTTCTTTGTCAGCTTCAAGGACATAGGATGGAGTGACTGGATCATTGCACCTACAGGTTATCACGCCAACTACTGCGAAGGAGAGTGCCCCAGCCATATAGCAGGCACATCTGGTTCATCATTATCTTTCCACTCCACTGTCATCAACCATTATCGCATGCGGGGTCATAGCCCCTTTGCTAACCTCAAGTCATGTTGCGTGCCCACCAAGCTGCGGCCCATGTCCATGCTATACTATGACGACGGCCAGAACATCATTAAGAAAGACATACAGAATATGATTGTGGAGGAGTGTGGCTGTTCATAGACACATGTGTGCGCAAGATCCTTCTTGTTGAGAAGAAGATGTATCAAAAGCCCAAGAAGAGGAAAGACCAGATGTGGTACAACCTTTTTTGAATGAAACAATGATCAAAAGTAAAAGCAAAAACAAAAGAGAGAAAAAAAGAAAAAAAAAAAACTTACGAAGGATCAAAAAAGACTTCAGCTATAAAAAGGAAGAACGCTTCATGAACCCGGGCTTGAATGAGATACGTCTGAATGGTGGTATGGGTTGGGGATTTCCCCTTCCTTTCAGTATGCTCCTTATCTTACTACATAATATATTAAACATTAATTATGACTAGGGGAGTTATGTTCTCTCCCTTAGTTACCCATCAGTTCAAGCCGTGGTAGCAGCTCATCTAACCTGCAGCAGTTTGGACTAAGTCCAAAATGTCATTGAAATTCCTTGAAAAGCCATGTGTATGAACACTACATTCACTGGCACTTTCCCCCCAGATTTACCGAGGAACTGAGTAGGTGTGTAGTGTTTGTGTGTATATATATATAGCTATGTATTTATATACATATTTATATACATACCGACACTATACACATACGTATACTTAACATTGGTAAAGGGACAATATTGTGCAGGTGTATACACCTTCATCTTCTGCACTACACTTACAAAAAAAGACAAGAAAAAAGGAAAAAACATGAAAAAAGAGAACAAAAAAAGAATGAATGAAAGAATAAAAGTTACATTTTGTAAAGGTGCTTACAATGTCAGAACTATGCAACCTAGTTGGTTTGAAACTGTTTACCTGCGAAAGAAAGAAAAAAAAAAAAGACTTTTTTTTAAATGGAAGTAACTTGTTTTAAAAAAAATTCTTCAGTGAGAGATACTTGAAAGGAACATGTTTGTCCAGTTACTGGAGCCAAACATTTCTATATTTTGTAAAAAAAAAAATTTTTAATCGTTTACTATTTGCACTACAATGGTGTCTGACCTGTCTAATCCTTATTTAACAAATATTTGCAAGGGAGGGTGGTTGGGTGTGGGAGGGGTTGAGAGCTGCACTTATTGTGAGCTATACAAGAACTGCTACAGCACACAAAATAGCTATTTTTATTATTATAATAATTATTATTATTTTGTACCTTAAAATGAATAGACACATACACCAAAGACATTTGTGCGAGCCTCTAAACGGTCTGTTTGTGGTTGGTACCATTCACCTGTAATAAGCTGGGGTTTGAATTAAGGGTCATCGGGTTGATTACATTCAGGCTAGAATATCTGTTAACCAGTTAAATTCAGATAGTGCCCTCAACAGAACATCGCCATTTGAAGCAAGCCCAGAAAAGCCCTGGGATCTGGATCCAAGGTGCTTGGATCCGAGGTCCATCTAATCATGCTTGTACTCTTTGGCATGTACAACACTAAGACTTGTCCCTGAGGCACAGCAACTGTGCATTGTTGGGAAACAACTTTATACAAGGGATATACATATATATATGTATATATTTCTGGATGTATATATGTATGTATACACAAGGTATAAGCACTTCTGGCTTCACTTTAATGTTCTTAAAACAATGAATGTTTGTGTGCAAAGCACAGTATGTGAAAAGATTTTTTGTTTGTTACTACCAAGTGGGAGGCTACACATTCAAAATGGTATTTGTATGAGAGAAACCGAAAGTGCTGGTGTACACTTAGAAAGTCTGGATGTAAAATTGCAAGCAGCTTTGGGCCCTGCCCACCTTTGCCCTGCAAATATAGAGAAAATGGCAGTTGTGGTAGGATTTCTGTTTGAAATGCAGTCTTCAGCGAAAGACTGGCTGTCTCAACCACCACCCTCTAGCATGGCAACTCTTAATGGGTTTGCACATTACCTGTAAGACTTCATTTTCAGTGTCAACACCTAACCTGAAGGGTCCAACCCATAGGGCATAGGTAGATAGTTTTTTAAAAAAATTCTATCGCTGTCATATTTAAAAGAATGTTAAAGTTACATTTGTCTTTGGGTAGGGGGAGACGACAAAGAGGGAATGGGAGAAACCTTTAGGCCCTGTTTACACTGAGTTTGATAACCCTGAGCCTGAAGCTTCGGACTCTCACAGGTTTGCAGGACAAAGCCCCTGTTAGCTGCCTTCTGATGGGACAGGCTTCAAAAGGCCTCTCACGGAAAGAAGCACTAACATGGTTCCCCACCTCGTTGAGAGCACAGTCTGTACAAAAAAAATAAAAAATAAAATAAAAAAAAAGATAGCACAATTTAACCCGGTCACATTGGCTAGGGATAGTGTGTTAGCACCTTCATGGCGACAACTATGTTAAAACAGTGTAATCAGGGCCTTCATTTTTTGTCAGCCAAAACTGTTTGTGTGTGCGTGTGTGTGTGGGTGTTCTTGGTGTGAGCATATGTGTGTGCGCATGGGCACATGTCTGTATTTGTACGTATTGATAGAGATTTAAAAAAAAAAAGAAAAAAAAAGAAAAAAGAAAGAAAAGGAAAAAAAAACCCCTTTCCTCTGTCGAATAAATATCAACATACATGCATATAGCTAAGTTTTCTATCTAATTTATTCCACAGTATTTAGATTGCATAGTACAGCTAATGGGTTATACGTTTATGTACTTTTTATACAACGCATTTTTTTACAGACTTGTTTGCAATTTGCAAAAAAAATAAAATCAAAGAATTATAACAATTGGGTAAACACTAAATTTGTCACTAAAGTATTCTGTAAAATATCAAGGCTTTCTGATTTAAATTATTTGCAGAAGTTTGTTGGGTTTTTTTGTGTTTTCTTCCTGGGGAAAGGGAGGGATACCAAATGCTAGTAGGAAAATTATAAAAAAAAAAAAAAGATGCACAACTAATTTATCTTTATAACTTAAACAAATCAAGTTCCTAACCCTGCTTCATTTGAAGCAAGTGGCAGAACTACTGTTGATTTTTCTAGCAGTAGAGTCAGGCTCTGGAACAGCAGCAGCAGGGACATAGCCTGTGACAGGTGTTGAGAGAGCAATTTTTATTTCACTGGGCTTTAGACCTGGCCTTAAAATTGGATGCATATTGTCCCAGAACCCTTATTCATGTCAACAGGCTCTTTGACGTCTACTGGTTTCCTTACAAGAGTAGTAAAACTACGGTAAGCCTAGGTGAATCCACAGGTTCCTTTTGCTGTGGGCAGTGAGAAGGCAGAGAAAGGATTTTAAATGAATGGCACCATGTCCAACATTGTTTCATTCAATTATTTAAACCAGGCTGCTTGCACTGTGGTTGATCTCCGAACGTAGTGGCAAGGGAAGCAGGTGAGATGGCTCACACTAGTAAAAATTATTCTCAAATGTGATCAGTTCTGAGAGCATTGGAGACCTGAAATCCCAGCACCTTCGACTAAACGACAATGGCAAAACTCCCATTGGCTGCAAGCAGAGTAAGTTTAGGCTCACAGTTTTCCTGGCCAAAGTAGAAATAGCCTTTAAAAAGTAGTCTAATGCTGACTTTGATACCAGCTTTTGTGTGGTGAATGGGGAATGGCTCTGGAAAACATGCAACTAGCCTGAGACAACTTCCAAGCGAGGAAAGAAAATAAGATTTTGGACGTGGTGAGCATGCTTCATTGCAGATACACCAAAACCAGAAGGTTTTCAAACCAAGAAATAACTGTTCTATGCCCTGCTTTTTAGCTTTCATTTGTGTATGTATACTAGTCACAAATTTTAAACGTTTCTCCCCCCAGTGCCTAGATTCAGTCATGGGGTTTTGATTTGTGGTCAGAGTTATTTAAAGTAGGGGGAAATGAAAAACTATATGATAAAATAAGAAATCGGGATGTTAATCAAGACTGACTGATTCCAGCAAAACACCCCACCCCTGATAATTTGATTTAATTAAATCTGTATGTACTTAAAATAGCATTAGAAATTGTTACCATATTTAAACAGTTGTCCAAGGGCATGCAGTCTCAAAAATTACTTCTCATTTCAGGTATGACTATACTAAAAAAAAAGAGGCTTTTATCTACTAGCACATTCCTTTCCATATATCCTACTTCCTGTTTATATTGCAACTGTATTTTCAGTATATATTTAATCACAGAAATGTGTTTGTTTAGTGCCTCCACAATCTTTTTGCTTCGCATTGACCACATTTGGTTGTCTCTCCCCCTCTCCATGTCAGATGCCCACTGGATACAAGGCCTAAGAAACTGGCAGAAGTGCACGTTAGGATGTTTCTTCGGGAGGGCTGAATGTATTTGTACTCTTGGGGTTTAGCAAAAGGAAATGCTTACAGACGCTTGCAACTATTCTGCAGCCATATGTCACAGCAGAATACTGATCTAGGGCCCAAAACTGTAGAACTGAACGAAATGGGAGTTTTGTCATTGACTTCAATAGAAACAGTCTCTTAGCACATCATTGCGAGACAGGACTTCGTTATACATACCTACTTTTTTGTCTTTAGTTGATATTTAAGCCACCAAGTTCATTTAATTGTGACACCACAAGGCCACGTAGAAGCTAGCAGCAATATCTCTGAAGAAGAGAAGTTCAGGCATCTGTAAAGTCTATGTGCAAAATGAAAAATTTTATGGACTACAGTTACTCGTGTGGAATAGTGCCTTATTCTGTAAGCGATGCTGTTGATTCCAGAGGGTCTCCTTTCCTAGAAGGTTACCAGTCAGCATCAATAAAGTGAGCAAAATCTATTTCTGGAGTGTAGGTAGAAGAGAGGTGATGGAAACAATTAAGCTCGTTAAATCAAACCTCATGTCAACAGTGTGCATCACTATGAGTATCAGATGCTAATCGCTCTCCTTACACTGAAAAAAGCTTTACTCCCCATCTGCTCTCACTGCATTACATGTGGAGTAAAAAGGTTTTCAGTACAAGTAAACAGAACCATAATTTGACCTTTCGTGAACAAGCATAAGCAACATTTTCATGGGCAGAAACAAAAAACGCTTCTGGGTTATATAGCTATTTATTTTTTGAGAAATAGTGAATCTGTGTTAATTCTCCATGGGTTCCTTTGTATTTAAATACTTTCAAAAACAATACATTGATGTTGGGTTGAAGATATATATAAGTATGTATATATACATATTATATATATCTCTACAGTATATATATACACACACAACTATATATATATGTATATACATATATATATAAATTATGAAAGCCAAGATATTATGAAGCCTATTTTGTTTTTATCATTTTGTGTTTTGTTGTTGATATTATTATTATTATTATTATTATTATTTTGCATACTACATGCAGTGCTTTAACCAATGTCTGTTCGGCTAATGTAATTAAAGTTGTTAATTTATATGAGTACATTTCAACTATGTCAATGGTTTCTTAATATTTATTGTGTAGAAGGACTGGTATTTTTTTTATTTACATTATGTTTAAAGAGGTAACAGTTTGATATGTTCTCATTTGTTTATATTAGAAGTTATTTATTTTCACGGCATTCCGTCTGGTATTTTGATATTTGGAAGGCATGCTACCTATACTTTGTACAGTTAGTCGGCAGTATTCAGCAGCTCCCGGTAGATTTTTAGGCCCTATGTTAATTAAAAAACCTGTTTGGCATTTTTATTGTAGGTCTTTCCTATTGGTTTGCCAGGACCACTCAGTGCACTTATTGCCAGACACTCTGCCTGCGTGACCAATTTATTCCTACTGTATTTACCCAGGACAGAGGACCAAAACCACCTCTGGTGTAAGTCCAGTGACTTCAGTGAAGTTATACCAGAGATGTGTTTGGCTCACAGAGAAAATGCTTGTGCAAATCAATGCAAAGAAAAGGCAGACAGACAGACAGACAGACAGACAGACAGACAGACAGACAGACAGACAGACAGACAGAAAGAAAGAAAGAAAGAAAGAAAGAAAGAAAGAAAGAAAGAAAGAAAGAAAGTCTTTGCATTTGGAAGAGGATTTCTAAAGTTTTAAAAATGTTTGGGTCAGCTACTATTTTATTTTACTTTGTTCTTTTTGTTATTTTGCTCTTTCTTATACAACAGCAGCAACAACACAAGTGAAATAAATAAAGGGAGTTTCACCAAGCATTGTGTAATTGTCCCTTAATGTGCCTTCCTGGTTGGGGAATTCACAGGAGCTGGGGAAATGACAGAAGAAAATTCAACTGTAAGAGGTGAAACATGTGGGTGCCTCTTTGGATTGAACACTGTGGTGCCTTTCTCTTCGGTGTGACTACACTAAATGGACATTCGAATTCATGGCCCTACATGTAATGGAATTTTAGGTTTTGCACTCCTCCTTGTGAAACACACCGAGTACAAAAGCTAAAGCCAACTGCAACTTCCCTTTGCCTGCAGGCTGTTAAGTCTTCAACTACCATCACCACAAGTCCTTGGAATAACCCAAAATTCGATGCTTACGCAGATAAAAGGAGAATTTGTGTTACCGAGACAAAATTGCAAGGCTGTCCGCTCACATGCGCTAATTCATAAATTGATTAGTAGTCAGATGAAGTGATCAAAGAGGGCTGATCACTGGCAGCTGATCGCCTGACCTGAGTGAGAAATTATCTGAATATCCTCGTGTTTGAAAGTAAAGTGAACTTCTGGAGGGTTTTCACCAGTCATTGCATTCCTATGGTGATAAATGGACTCATGTTACATTCCAGTGGGGTGAGAATCAGGGAACAAGAATTCTGAGGTTGATCTTTAAATGGATTATTTGCACGGTGCAAGCATAGGCTACCACAGCTATAAGCAGGCCTTTTAATAATCAGGTACTGACAGCCTTTCTACAAAGGCTGGAGAAATGAATCGCTTTCCTCTTACTGGGAACAAGTTTTCAACAAATCAATGCAATCAGAGCTAGAGAAAGCCTTTGATTTGGGTATAAATAAGAAAAATGATTGAATATTTGCTTTATTTCCTTTGTTATGGTCACCATTATTATTATTGCCAGCAAGGACAAATCCAACTGGATCTTGAAGTTGCTCTAAGAGAATAAAATCATATGGGCTACTTGATTCCAAATGCTATTTTATAAACCAGGTATAAATGAAGCTTACAATTCACGTGTAAAATGGGGAGTTATCCTTTCTCTGGCATGACATAAAGTGCAGTACCGGATAGTGTAATCCAGATTTTTTCCATTTTCTCCAGACACTTGATTTTCTTTTTATTTTAAGAATGCTATTGAGAACTGTTGCTATTGTACAGGCTTGTTGAAATGCCCCATCTGAAAAGAACAGTGGAGAACTAAGAGCTGCCTTCTGTACAAGCACAACAGTCTGCTAACACTGTAAAAAACCCGTGTCCTAAACAGATTAGACCAGGCTAATAATATACAGACAAAGGCAGGTAACACCAAATGATTTTGCAAAACAGATGCACACGTAGTATCTACAAATTGTGGTAGGAAACCTTAGAGGAACGTCTTCACATTGCTGCTTGGGCTATTGAGTCACTCGGCTAGTTTCAGTGTGCATCATAATTCTTTCCGTGCTTGTCACAGGGCTAACAGAGTCTATGTTTTGGTAGTCTCAAGGGCTGCACTCAGTGATCTCTTACTTAAGTTTGCCCATCTCCCTGAAATACAGCCACAGACTGATTTCAAGTATTGCCTGTGGCTCAGAATGACTGTCTTCCCTTATGCCACTGACAGAATACAGCGCAGTGATCAGATCCACGGCTACCTGCTGGCCAGCTTCTATGACCTCTGGGCATTTAATGATTTCAAAAGAGTTATATCGCACGTTGTTACCATTTGATCACATCTCTCATGTCTACTATTGCTGCTCATCAGCTTTGCTACAATTGCATTGACTGGAAAAATATTTCAGAAAATCATCAGCTTCTAGAGCATCCCAAATCTTCTCTGCAGGACAGAGATAAGAGAACAGTGAGGTTTCCTGTTGCCCTCTGACAGCCAGCAACTCTGAGCCCCGGCAGCGGAAGGGTTGGGAGAAAGGTCCACATGACTACACACTATCTATGTATCTCTGTCTTATGAGGGCTGTGAGAAGCAATGGGTTTATTTTGACTTTGAGCAGTGACACTGGAGCTTATGAACACAGTGGCAAAATCAATGTATATATTGCAACACCACATCAGGAAGCACCATAACAATTATTGAATATGTCTGAACCATCCAGTCTCTATTGCATGAGAAAGTTACTCTGTTTGTGAGAAGACAGAAAAATGTATATCACCAGAGTCACAGCATCCAGAATTTCATATAACAGCAGAGAAAAAGCAACATACCAGCTTTATTCAAAAAAGAACAACATTGAGAGGAAAGTTGGCAAGGGATACTAGTAGAGGTCCCTAGAGGGGCTCTTGCGCCGGCTGCTCCTCCACAACTTCTGCACACACAAGAATGCCTCTTACGGCTGCATTAGGATGCAGTTTATAGGCCTGGGCTTGATCTTAATGAAGTCAGCAGGGTATTACAGACCTGGATGGCTTAACCGAAAGTAAAATGAAGTCCTATTCTTTGAGAAAGATTGATGAGTATAAAAGAACGAGGAGTAAGATGGCAGATGACGTGGCCACTTTAATGAACCGCATATGAAAGTCATCAGAGCTCAACGCCTTGAAAAATGTGAAGATAACCTAAATCAGGGTACAGGTAGAAAAATCTCCAGTTACACAATGCAATTTCCCTGGGTTTTTCTACATAAGGAGCCCATTCAAAGGTCTAAATCTCAGTTCTCAGCTGAGCAGTGTGTCTTCTGCGTCACTGACACAGCCCTTCCCAGGGTCATGCCAGCCTCAGAAATGGTGCAATGCAGGAAGAAGACGCAGTACCACTTTCAAGAATCAGACACTCACTGCCTTTGCCACCCTGAGAACGTACAGAGGCCACAAATCTATCTAAAGACTGGGCAGACAGATTGGTTAACAAGTGACAAATCAAACTATTTCTATTTTTTTAAATTTCTAGGACGTGACACAACCCTCAGAAGCAATTCAGGCCTGTCTCAGCAGTGGCAAGTTACCTTAGTATGAATCAGGTTTAAATTTGTCATGCTATCAAATGCATACCTTTTTGTGCAAATCCTACTCCTTTCTCACGCTTTCAGTGGACAGCCTGGTCATTTGTACACAGCTGTTGTGGTGAAATTGGCTCTAGGTTTAGGCTTCAGGCTTCGCTTCTCCATGTGTATTTCCATAGCCTAAGAAAATACTCTCAGGCACAGGAGCTTTATGCCATTCCCACATGTCTGGGCAGGAAGGAGAGCAATCAGATAAAGAAGTTAATTATGTCAACAAATAAGAGACATTCTCTATGAATAGAGATTCCAGGTCCAAACAGGAGAAGCTCACTACCAGACCAGCCCTACCAGTGACCCAGCCCAGGTACCGAGAGGGTCTGCAGCACCTGGGGAAGAGCAGAGGGACTGCAGGGAGAGGAAATGCAGCAACAGGGGAGTGGTTTCAATTACTCCCATGCACTAACTGTCACATCAGGTCATGATGCAGAGATTAATTTTTTTGCTGTCACGAATGACCTCTTCAGGGAGCAGCTAGGCAGGGAATCCACAAGAAAAGAAGCAAACTGCTATGCAGAACCTGGCCCAAGAATCTATTATCAAACTACTGTTCAGAAACAGTAACTATCACAGGTTTATTACAGCAAAAGGTAAGTGGTACTTGTCCATCTTTCTATCTACCTACCACCGCTACAGCAGCCTGCATTTTCAGAAAGAGAAACTGCAAAAACCTATGAAAACTTCAATAAACTAAAAAGGACAGATGAAAGGGCAAAATATTTCAAAAGAGCTTGCAGACTATTTAAGGATACTGTATTAGAGGGACAGTACTGAAAAAGACCCCAAAAGCCATTATGATGGGTTTGCGGGATAAAACCATATTTCAGTGAGAAAAATAGAAAAGAACAGAAATGTCAGCAAGTTAATTCTAAAAACATATTACAGAAGGTTAGAAAAGAATCTGAGTACTCTACAAAATCCATAATATCTAAGAATGAGTTGCAAGGTCAAGTAAGATAAATGCAGTAAGAGTCAGTGTGTGCTTTGCAGGTGGAAAACCTGTTTCATTTCTTTGAAAGAATCAACAAGTTCTTGCAAAGGAAAACACGCTGACAGAGTCAGCTTGGATTTTCCAGGAGGAATTTATAAAGATCCCCATTAACTTTTCCTAAAGAAACCAACCCATCATGGTGTAAAGCAGGCAGCACACACTATTAGTTCTAATTAAAAGAGATGAAAGAAATGGAGAGCTGTCCTTAGCGTCTGGCTCTGCATTAGGGTCTGTGCTATGAGCATAAATATCTGAAACACAGGTGAAAGGTCAAATGACAAAGTCTCCTGACAATACTAAGTTAATCAAAATAGCAAAGGCAATGGCTAGTGGCATGGAATTGCAGAAGAACTGCACAAAATAATGAAAGAGCAGCTGAAAAATCAGTACTGATAACATTAAAGTAACAGAGGTAACACAGGACACGTAGCACAAAACAGTCCTGAGTTCACATGCATAAAAGTGAGTTGCCCATCAGGAAAGGGAGTTGAGGAATATAACAGTGTCAGCTAAATTCTCATCATCAGTAAGAAAAGCAGGCTAGGGATTACTAGGCAAGACAAGGTTTGTTGCTTATTAGACAGGCTGGTATAGCTGGAAAATGTGGACATGGTTTTGGGTATCGAAAGAGAATGGCACACTTCAGGGTAAAACAGGAACTCTCGTTAGGTAGGTGGAGACAGCAATTAGGCTCCCCATTTGCTTTCTCTCCTCCAGGCTAAGAAAGTCCAGCTCACTCAAACTCCCCTCATGTAATTTCCTCGGAGGGACAGACGGAAGGAAGAAAAATAAGACATAATTTTTAGATCAACTTGTTTCCAATTGGAAAAGCTCATCACTGATTCTCCTTTTGTTATGTCACTTTCACCTCAGTATAACACCACACTCCTTCCGGTAGAGCAACACAGAGAACCAGGTAATGAGTAGGCACTGACCCTATGTATACCGAGAGAATGTGCTCAACACCACAAGACAAAAACACAGTTATGCTGCAGCAAACCAGACAGCATCCTTCTGAAGCAGCCAGCGGTTTTTTTTGTGGTTTTGTTTGGGTTTTTTTTAATACATGTTTTTCAGATCCCTTCCTGTTAAATCACACAACTGTATTATCCTCATGGCTGAGCAGCTACAGCCTGTGATGATTACATGTGCGCTTTCTTCAAAGGCCTGTCACTACTTCCTTCAAGCTCAAGTCCTCTTAGCTGTTTCAGTTGCCCAAGCCATACGCATCCCTGGGGAGAGAGATCAATGGGCAAATCAGCTTAAGAATGATCAGGTTGGCCTTGCTGCACTCAGGCAACAGCAACAGGGATTATGTTGTTTATGTTATTATTCCTGGCCTACACTATCTGAAAAAAAAAAAAAAAAGGAAGCGGGGGGGGGGGGGGGGGAAGCAAGGCAA
>Ga0065711_1027464_pt1 | contig 49160 bp, 50 predicted proteins | sample Hoacrofraction12_FD_59098 | JGI IMG/M metagenome (GOLD analysis project Ga0065711, IMG submission 59098) | Hoatzin crop microbial communities from Cojedes, Venezuela - Epithelial fraction 12 v2 (version 2) | ecosystem: Host-associated > Birds > Digestive system > Esophagus > Crop | place... | reverse complement strand
TCCCTGCCACCCCCACCCCCCCCGCCTCCCTCCGCTTGGCTTCTCTCTGCTCTTACTCACGGGCACGGCCCTGCTCCGCTTGGGCTCTCAGCCGTCAGCTCCTGGACCTGACCCCTTGCTCGCCCACCGCTGATGTGGTGCCCCCGAGTAGAGGGGTGACAGCCAGTTCCCCCTCGGGGACAGCGGCAGGGGTCCCTGGGGATGCCTGGTCCAATGGCCACAGCGCTGGGGTGAGGGGGCTCCAGGACAGCGGTGGGGAGGGGGTGGGAGGGTGTGGGGCCATGAGACACCCCCACCATGAACCTGGAAGGCCTCGAGATGATCGCAGTGCTGGTGGTCTTGGTCCTCTTCGTCAAGGTGCTGGAGCAATTTGGCCTCTTCGAGCCCGTGTCCTTGGAAGGTAACGGGCGCGGGTGGTGCTGGCTCCTCCGGGGACATGGGGGGCAGCCAGTGGGCGTCCGGAGCTGCACCCAAGGATGCTCTGAGGCTGCTGCATCCGCGGGAGAGTCCTGGGATATGGCGTCCATCTGCTGCTTGTAGGGGCGAGCAGAGGGTTCCTGGTGCGAGGACCTGTCCTGCCTGCTCCATACAAGGTCCCAGTGGCTGGGGACATGGGGAGGGGACAGGGCTGGCAGGGCGGCTGCTGCGCGGTGGTGACTTTGGTGTGTGCTGGGGTGCTGTGGGCTGGGTGTGAGCATGCAGGTGGGCACCAGCGTGTTTTCCAGCACGTCTACAGGAGCACGGTGTCCCCAGGGTCTGTGGTCACCTCACCCTGAACAGCGTGCACGAGGGGTCAGACTCAGCACCAGCCGGCAGAGCAGCCGGACCTGGGCAGGATGGGTCCCTGCTGCCCTCCCTGCTCCTGGCTCTCCCCAGAGACCCCGCATGGCCCTTGGGGAGTGGGGGGGTCACAGAGGGTGCTGCCCACCTTGAGGGGGGCCATGCAAGGTGCTGAGTGGGGTGTGTGGGGCACATTCGGTGGAGCCCAGATCTGCCCAGGGGATGGTGTGTGTGGTGGGAGAGGGGTCAGGACTGCTTGGCCGGGTGCTCCCTGGACTCCCAGGGGTGATGGTTGTGTGAAAGGTCCCCCCAGCCCTGCCCAGCCCCCGCCCATGCCTGCAGACACTCATCTGAAGGGTGCTGCAGCCTGCCCGGCCCCGGGCATCGTGGCACACACAGGGTGAGGGGGTGACAAGCGGTTTGCCTGGTCCACTGGTGCCCCGGGATGATCCGCTCTGGTTTTGCAGTGCTGGCTCTCTCACAGGCTGGGTGTGGTGGCAAACACTGGCAGGAACAGTGCCAGGGCACTCCTGGGCAGCACGCCTGGGCTGGACCCACAGGTTGGCTGTGCCTGGGGGTGGGCAGGGAGGGGGCAGACGGAGGCATCTCTCCCTCTGGCCCTGTGAACCTGCTTGCAGGACAGGAAAGCATGGTGGCTGAGGCTTTCGTTGCTGCTTAGCTGCTTGCTTTGTCCCCGTGCTCCAGAAGCAGCGCTCCTCGGTGGATCGTGCTAGGAGGGAAACTGAGGCAGGGGCTGAGCCAGCTGCCAGGCATGGGCAGGGGAGGTGTCATGCTGGGCCCAGATTGGACCTGTCCTCCCCAGCTCTGCTGGTGATCTGGGGGGTGCCTCCCCCAGACCCTGCTTTCCCGCCTTCCCTGGGCTTTTGCTTCCCCATGCAGCTGCCCGAAGCTTTGGACCAAAGTTGGTGGCATGGATTGCGGTTGCCCTGCAGCATGCTGGCTTCCAGCTGTGGTGGGGAGGGGGGAGGCGGAGAGCCCCCCAGCCCGGCCTCAACCCTGCTGATGGGCACAGGACAAGGCAGGGGCCACCCCTTGGCTTATGTGGCTGCTCCTTGCCTGGGCCATACTCCTCCATCCCCTGGGGCACACTCCTTGTCCCCCTGCAGGTGACTTTGCTCTGAGGGAGGTTGGAGATGGGGTGTCCTGCATCCAGCCTTGTTCCTGTCAGCTGGCACACCTCCAGAGGGGACTGGGACGGACAGTGACATGTCTGTCTCCCATGAAGGACATGCCATGCCATGCCATGCCTTGCCACCAGTCCTCTCTCATCCCTAGAAAGATATGGTGGCACCGTGCATTGTGGGGAGGCACAGCCTGCCCTGTCCCCCTCCACCCGTGTTCTGATGCTGGGGAGCTGTGGGTCCCTCTGGCCTGGCTGGAGATTCACCCCAGCTGTGGCAGTGGGAGTGGGACCCAGGGGCTCCAGATTGGCAGCAATCGCTCACATCACCAAAAGGTGCCCGGAGAAGGGGGAAACATGTTGCTTAACGGGCAAAAATTGGTTGAGGTTGAGCTGAGCCCTGGGTACTGTACTGGGAGTCCTGTGGGTGAGTGGCCTCATGTTGGGATGGGGGTGAGATGCTGCTGTGTGGGTCACCCCCCACCTCGGCTCAGGAGGCAGCAGGCAGGAGACTTTGCTCTTTGAGGAAGGTCCCAGGCAGTGTCTGGGGCTCAGAAATGCTGAGTCCCTTCTGCGGGTTGTTTACAAGCTGTGCCTGGGCCGGCAGCGACAGCCCAGGGACCACAAAGAGCCTGAAACCGTACACTAATGGCTCAGGTCGGCTAATGGACACGGGGCCCCGACACCCGCTCCAGAGCCATCCATACTGCCTGCCGTGCTTCCCCTGCCCCGGCTGCCGCCCTGTGCTCTCCCTGCCGGTCCCCTGCCTGCAGCTGTCTCTGCCCAGGCCATGCTGGTGGTGTCCTGGGGATGGGCTGTGCTGGGAGGTGTCGTGCTGCTGTGGTGATGGGCTGGGAATGGAGCATCTCCAGAGGAGACTGGAAAAATGCCCTAGCCCTGGAGAAGGGTTTGATGGGAGCATCTTGCAGTGAGACCCCATCTGTCCCTGGAGGACTGCGGAGGGGAGTGGGATGATGCAGGGAACTCGAGGCTTAGTGGGTTCCCAAACTCAGCTGGGCGAGGCCCCAGGCAACCTGTCCTTCAGTTGGAGCTGGCGATGCTCTGAGCAAGGGTTTGGGTGGGAGAGCTGGTTGTCTGCACCCCCTCACCCTTGGCACTGTCCCCCCTCGGATCCTGTGTAGCACTGGTGGTGTGGCCAGAGCTGCTGCCTGGCAGCAGTGGTGGAGCATCTCCCATGGGTGTGCTGTGTTCCAGGACCTTCAGGGGCAATCGATGCCGGAGCTGGCATTGTTTACCAGCTGGTTAATCACTGATGGGCCATGTCACTCCACCACTGCCCTGTGCCACCGTGGCTGTCCCCAGCCCTGAACGTCTCCCGGCAGAGCCACCTGCATGCTGCTGAGATGCCTGAGGGGCTCCCAGCCCCCTGCCAAGAGCCCGCTGCAGCCAAACGCTCGGGAGGGCACAAGCGAAGAGAAGCGCTATTGATTTTGGCTGCTGAAGTGCAGCATCAATAATTCAGTGCAGAGCAATCGGTCCTGTCTGGGAGGAGGGGTGGGCAGGAGGTAGAAGGTGGGAGAGCCACCCATGTAGCCCGGCCTCAGATGGGTATTAGATGAAGCTGCAGATTGCTATCGGCAGGATAATTGGTGCCTGCCCAGGGCTGTCCCTGCCCCAGACAGGTCAGGGCCTGTGTGTGGGGCAGGCAGGATCGGGGGTGTCTTGGAGGGTCCCCAGCGCGGGGTGTGCTGGCTCCTGCCTTCCTTGGGGGGCTGCTGCTGCCCCAGAGCTGAGGATTTGGAGGGGGATGCGGAGCTGGGGAGAAGGCCAAACCCCTCCAGAGTTTGGGGAGGAATGGGAGGAAGCAGCAGCAGCCTGCCTGGGTGCCACCAGCACCCTAAAGGATGCCAGGCAGGAGGGTGGGGGCAGCAAGCAGCATGGCCACCTCCCAGGGGCGTCTCGGGGCGAGGGTCCCTCTGGAGAGGGGAGAAAATGAGCATCCCTGCGGCGCTGGCGAGAGCGATGCCCCGTGCCAAGCTCTGCTTTACTCCTGCTTTCCAAGAATGCCTTTGGCAGGAGGGCAGCGTCTTGGATGAAGGAGGGACTGGCCCTTCGGGGCGCAGTCCCAGGGGTCCCCGGGGTGAGGGCACCATCCAGCCTGGTCGGTTTGACAGATCTGAGATGTCAAAGAGAGCTGGCTGTGGGTGTGGTAGATCTTGGAGCACTGAAATCCTGCATGGGACAGCTGTGAGTGATCCAGGTTGAAGTCTGGGATCCCCTGGGTTGGGGTACACCAGGGTTTCCCCATGTTCTGCGGGTTTAACCCTTGCCTGTTCTTTCCTGAGGGCTGGGAGGTTTTTCAGCTGGCTCTAGGGCTGGGCAGGGTCTGGTGGCTGAATCAGGAGAGAGCTGCTGGATCATGGTGAGGGCTTGCAAAGCAGGAGGGGAAGGGGGAGAGGTGTATGGTACTCATGGCCAGGCTCCAGGTTTGGATCCCGGAATAGCCTTACACGCTGAGGCATGCTGTAGCTGGGCTGCATCCTGCCAGCACTGGGGTCTTGGAGAAGAAGGTCTCCTGCGGACCCTATGCTCCGCTCTGTAGAACATCTCCCCTGTGCTCCACACCCAGGGACATCAGCCCTGGTCATCATCGTGGGCACAGGATGGGCTGAGCTGTCTCATCCTGCACAGAAAGGGTGAAGCTGGGGAAGAGGGAGACTTGGTCCTGGGTCCCCTTGGCTGTGACCACTGCAGCTGGGGCCAGGGCTGAGCATCTCTCCCAGCACCGAGCTCCCTGAGGACTGCAGTGCCCACGGCGCACACCCCATCGACTCTGCCACTGCGTGGTGTCACGTCCCGCTCAGCCCAGCCAGACGTAATTAGCTTGTTGAATCTCTTCTCCCTCCGGCCTCACGTTAATCACTTTTCACATTGCTTCCCTCCCAATTCCCTCTGGCCTGGCTCACTCTTTCTGTTGCTGGTCTGCCTGGAGAGGAGAGCAAGGGGACCCGGCTGGACGCAGACTGGGGACCCCACTCTGCTGCATCCTGCCCAGAGACGGGCTCTGAGCCAGCGGATGGAGGGGCAGGGAGATCGCTCAGCCACAGAGAGGTGAGAAAATTGCAGGCTGGAGAAAAAGCCGTAAAGCTAGAGATCAAGGGAGCCTGTTGGGACAGCCCTGCTCTGCAGCCCTGTTCTGCTGCTGGAGGATGAAGCCTTACAGTCCAGTGGGAGGGGCTGGCTTGGAGACGGCCTGGGGCTCTCTGCCACAGGGCTGTGTTGGGCTGCAGGGTGCCATGAGATGTCAACAGGGTCTCCTTCACCTCTCCCCTGCGAGGGGCAGGATGAGACCCTGGGACTGGGCATAGGTGGGAATAGAGGTGCCCTGGCCAGAGCTCTGTGGGGTTGTGGGCCCCAGAGTGCAGACAGCAGGAGGTCCATCCCCTCCCAGGGCCGCAAGGAAATGTCTTGTTCCCCACGGGCGCCTGCCCTGGGACTTGCTGTGCTGCTGGAGCAGGAGGTGGCCAGATCAGAAGCAACTTTTAGGTGAGAGAGATGCATAGAAATCTGGCTCAGAGACTTTGTGATAATGACTGCCGCCAGGCTGGGGTCTCTGCCCTGCTGCCCACGAGGCAGGGCTTTGGGTGGGCTGCAGGGAGCCCCCACCCTGGCTGGCCACCTCACTGTGCTGCCCTGCCTCCGGGCAGCACCCTGGGGTGGCACGGGGCACATTTCCCTCCAGCAGCAAGCAAGGTACCCAGGGCCAGCAGCCCCCAGCTGCGGCTCCTCCGTGTGCCATGGATCTTGCTGTGACTTACTGGCTGGTGCGAAGAGGTGCACAGGTTCCCCCAGGAGGTGAAAAGGGAAGAGGTGAGGGTGGCAGGTGTCCGTGGAGGTGATCAGTGGACGAGGCTGAGCTCTGAGGCAGGGAGCTCCTCATACCATGCTGTGGATACATGCAAGGTGGGGGGCACTGCTGGGGGGCCAGGTTTGGTTGTCTGGGAGGGGGCAGAGGGGCTGTCCTGGGCAGGGCTGCCCCTGGGCTGGGTGGCAGCAGTGTCCTGGGGAGCAGTGAGCGATGAGCTCGAGGGTCCCTGTGCACGGCTTGGTGCCAGGGTCGGTGCCACCATGTGCTGCTGTTGGGGTGGGAGTTGGGAGCAGCTGAGCCTCCTCCACGCACCCAGCTCTGCACCCCTCCGTGGCTTTCCAGGGCTGCGCGGTGCCTGTGCCAGGCTGTGTAGGTGCAGGGTGACTTTAGTGGGGTGCCCTGGGGGACCTGGGGTGAGAGCTGGCCCTTAAGTCCCTTGGGCACATGCATGGGCTCTCCCCTCGTCTGCAGCCTGGGTGCCCCGAGGGACCCCGGAGGGTGCCGGGGCGGGAAGAGGGAGGGCCAAGGCAGGTCTCTCCTCCCCTGCCCTCCCCTCTCCTCCCTTGCTGGGTCTGTTGCTGCCAGACCAGCTGCCTGCTGGGGCTGCGTGCCTGGGGATGTCGGTTGCTGGGGCACACTGGGACCTGCAGGGGCTGCAAACGGTGGGCATCATCCTGCTGCTCTGCTCCAGCCTCAAGCTACTCCATGTCCTGGGCATCATCGATCTGTCCAGGGGAGGTGGGACGGGGATGGGGATAGGGACGGGGATGGGGTTGCAATGGGATGAGGATGTTGTGGTGGAGGTGCTCCTCACCTCCTGTCCCAGGGGCAGGGTGCTTGGGGGAGGTTTGGAAGGATTAGTGTGTTTTGGGGCATCTGGGGGGGGCATCAGGGTGTGGGAGGGTGTCTGGCAGCACGAGGGTGTTGGGAGCTGGGGAAGTGAGGGTGTCTGGGGGTTGGGGTGTGGGGCTTTCTGGGAATGTTGGGGTGCTTGGGGGGCACTGGGGTGCAGGGGTATCAGGGATGCTGGGGTATCTGGGGACATAGGGATGTAAAGCATTGGGGTGCAGGATGCTGGAGAGTTGGGGTGTCTGGGAGAATTAGGGTGGGGGATATCTGGGTCTGGAGGCATTGAGGGGCAGGGATGTGTGGGGTGCTGGGGGACTGGGACTATCTGTGGTGTTGGAGTCTGGGGGCATTGGTCTGCAGAGGGCTGGGCTCTGTCAGGTGATGGGGGGAGAAAAGGGCCATGAGTGACTTGGGCTGGGGAGAGCGGTAGGAGCTGGGGGCAGGGAGGGACGGATGTGGGGTGCAGCACAATGCAGGGGAAAGCTTTCCCCGCTGCTGCAGGAGCTGGCAGCTATGGGGGGAGCGTGGCTAAACAATGCGGGAGCACCCAGCCCCTTCACCCTCTCTGGGGGGCTGTGCCAGGGTGGGGAGGAAGGGGCTGCCATTGGTGCTGAGCTCCCTGGATTGGCAGGTGGGTGCTGAGGACAGGGCTGCATGTGGCTGGGCAAGAGGACCCAGAACATGTCAGAGCGAGGGATGCACGACCTGTTGGTTGTGCCTGGCAAGGGCGGGAGTGCTGAGAACTGCACGGCGCTGATGGCTTGTCTGCTTTGGCTGCCTTCCTTGGCTGTGCCACGGGCAGTGTCGGCTCAGACAAGGGCTGCCAACAGACTTTGCACGGTGTGATCTGGGGTTTGTTCGCGCCCATCCCCTCTGCCTCCTGACTGGTGCTGGGGATGCTGCCAGATGAAGAGGCTGCAGATTGCATCCTCCTAGGAAGCCGGATCTGGGGATGGGAGCTGTGATGGGAGGATGTGCGGATAGGACTGATCAGAGGAGCAATTAGTGGCTGAACACAAGGAGGGGAAGAGGGTGCTGTGCCCAGGAGGTGCTTTCAACTCACTTCTGTCTGAGCTGCCTGGGGTCTGGCTGGGCTGTGGCTGAGGCATGCCCAGGCCTTATCCTTGTGCCTTCCTGGGGCGGGTATGGATGGCATCTGGGTAATGGGTATGCAGAGCACCAGCTCTCTTGCAGGTCACGCTGCCTGCAGCCAAAAGGAGATGCTGCTCTGCTGGGGCATTTCTTGGGTAGCTCCTCTGGAACCTTGGATGTGCTGGTTCCTGCTGCCAGAGGTGTCCCTGCCATGGCGGTGGTGTTGGGGACAGGGCAGGATGTGTCCTTGTGCATGGGTTTTGCGGCAAGGTGATACACATGGCTGTCCCAGTCCCGCAGCCTTACCTGTTCCATTTGGGGAGCCCCTGAGCTCTGCAGCACTTTGGCACCTGCCCTGTTCCCTGCTTGCAATGTTTTGTATGTGGTGTAGCCTGGGAAATTACTGTTCTGCTAGCATCTCCTCTGGGCACAGCCAGGCTGTCTGGGAGCACTGTCACAGGCTGGGGATGGAAATGGGGACAGCACTGCTGTGAGCCCCACTCTGCTCTGCAGCCCTTTCTGGCTCATGTCCCCATATCCCTTAGGGCCCTGCTCGGCATGAGGGTCAAGGAGCTGCTCTCTCCTCCCTGGCACTGGGGAACATCCTGGTCCCGAGTCTTTGCTGTCCCATGACCTGAGGTCCTGTGTGGCAGCTTTGCTGCCCCCAGCTCCTTGAGCCCTGCTGGCTCTGAGTGTCTGGGCTGAGGCTGCCGTTGTCCCACCCCCCGGACAGGGACTCTGTCTGTCCCTGGCTACGGGAGATGCCAGCTCTGATTCCATTCCCCTAATGGATGACCGTCTGGCCCCAGCAGCTGCTGCAGGCACCTTGGCCCCATTTACACTTGGCTCTGTCACTGCTGACTGATGAGGGTCATTTGCAGAGCTGCTGCTGGCGGGACCCGTCCTGACCCCCACCCTAGGGTGGCTGGGGGAGCTCGCTGTCTCTTCCTCCTGTCAGCCTTCAGAGCAGACCCTGGAGAACTGGGAGATGGCACTGCCTGAGGTTGGGCACTGTGGAGGAGGAGCAGGGCTGGGGGCCAGTAGAGCCTGCTCGGAGCGGAGCCCTGCATGGGCATGATCACAAGCCACAGGTTGCAGGGGCAGCTGGGCTCAGCATCTCTGCCCAGATGGACCCAGAACCATGGCCTGGCAGGGGGAGCTTGGGGATGTGCCTCTGGCCTCCTGGGAAAAGGTGATGCCCTGGAAGGGGATGGAGGCTGTTCTGCTGAAAAGAGCATGTTCTGGGAACTGACCGCTTCCCCATGCTCCCCTTGGCCTGCCCTGCCCATTCTTCTGGCGCATCCCTCTACTCTGGCTAGGTTTCACCCTCCTGCTTCCCAGCCGCGCTGTCTGAAAAGGCAGAGGGTCCCCTTGCCCAGCTGCCTTCCACTGCCCAAACCCTGCTCCTAGGGCAGGGTGCTGGGGCAGATCACACCTGGGGTACCAGCTCCTCCTGACCTCCCTGCTTCCCTGATGTTGCCCCATGGGGCAAAGCAGGGGCTGTGGGAGCTGCATCACCCATCCTGTGGCTGCTGGTGCTCTGCTCCCATCCTGGAATGGTACTGTGCCCAGGTGCTGAGCTGGGGACACCGGGGGTGGGTCTCACCACGGTGGGATGCACATCTTCCACTCATCGTAGTGCATTTATGGAGAGGTGACTGAGAGTGAGGGGGGAGTTTTGGCACTGCTTGTTGGTTTGTTATTGTAGTGTCTTTTCTAGCAGGAGGGTGCTGTGGAGGGGTTGGGTTGCTCTCCCCAGCCAGCTGTTACCAGGAGCATGATGGTGGCTGTGGCTCTGTGGGGAGGGCAGGGATGTCGTTATGGATTGGGCTGACCCCAGCTCCTGCGTTCTCTGTGGGGATACCATGGAGCAGCCCAGGGGCCCTCCCTGGGATGGGGGGTGTCAGCCCAGCAGTGTGTAACCCCCTGACATGGCGGCACTGGCTGGATCCAGCCCTCAAGGACACATCAGCTGCTGGTGGCTCAGTACAAAGTGGTACATGGCCATCCCTGTGGTGGTCACTGCTGGGGTCAGGGGTCTGCCTGCCGTGGGCCCCTTCAGAGCCAGTGTCCAGCAGCCTGTGGAGGTGTGGATGGGAAATCCCTTCCCCTTTTGGTGCTGCCCAAGGATGGAGGCTCGGTTTGTGTGCGTGTGTGCACGCGTTTCGACGTTGATGAGCTGTGGAGTAGTGCATGAGAAGTGACAAGCCACCTAACCCAGCAGACCTCCCACCGCAGATAAAACATGGCCAGTCCTTTCTGTTGGCTTGTTTTGCGCCAGATGCTTGATGGCTTTTGCAGAGGGGTGGAGGGCAGAGTGACATCTGGAAAAGGAGCTGTTGCTGGCAGGGACAGGGCTTTGTGCTGCGGATGTCTCTTGGGCCCAGCGGAGCAGCATGTGGCCAGGCTCCGCTCTCCTTCTTCGGGCAGAGCTGTTTCCCAGCGAAGGAGAGCCCAGAGAGCTCTCAGACTTGCTGGTATGGATGGTGGGGGAGAGAGGGGATGGCACGTTCTTCCCAGCAGAATCCTTTGGCGCACCAAAGCCAGGACAGCAAAACCCCAGCTCTGGTCACCTCTGTCCTGTTAAGCTGCATGTGCTGAACGTGCTCCCTACCCTGCCCCAGGGCCCCTGGAATCGGGCCCTCTTCGATTTCCTCCTTAAGAAAATGCCCATGTTCTTTTTTTTTTTTCTTTTTCCTTCTTTATAACAAACTAAAGTGTAACTTGCACCCGACCTGACCTACTGCACGTGCCTATACCTGCTGCCCCTGTGAGTCCAACCACAGTTTACTCTCTGTTGCATCTCTCTCGCTGTGTGGTTTCCCTCCTGCCCTGCTCCCTCCCCAGTCCATCACCCCGGCGTTGGGTGTTGCTCTGCCCACCCAGTCCCTTCCCCCTGGGCAAAGGGGCTGCTCCGGCCTCCCAGGTCTGTTCCCATAGCTCCCAGGTCCCTCCCATAGCTCTGCGGGAGGGACCTGGCCTCAGGGCATCCTCTGAAGGCTGAAAGGTGCAATTTCCCTTTCCCTCTGCAAATTAAAGCCCTGGAAAAGTAGCTGGGCCAAAATCATTTTATGCACAACTGGTGCTTGCTTCTAGCAAGGAAAGAGCCTTTTTCCTCAACTGCCCGCAAACCCCAGAGTAGAGGGGCCTGGCTGTGCTGTCCTGCCAGCGCTGGGATCCTGGCCCTCATCCTTGCCACTGTTGCCCCATGACAAATGCCAAGGGGTGCACTCATGCAGCCCTAGGTGTTTGCATGTCACTGGCACCCTGTTGTGGATGCTGCTTCCCTGGGGACAAGCTTGCCCTCTCTGAGTGGCTTTGTGTGACATCCTGCTGGGACAATGACCTCCTGGGCTGTTCTCCATTGCCCCAGAGTGATGGAGCTGCCTGCTCCAGCCTGCTGCCTTGGCATGGGCTCAAAGGGTCCCACATCCTGCCTATGGGCACTCGGACCAACCAGCCTAGCAGGGGCTGCTGGATGCAGACCCACGTCCCTGTCCTGGAGCTGGGTACCACGCAGCACCATTTCCCCAGCACCTGGGGCTCAGCTCAGCCCAACAAGGCTGAGAAAGCTGCCAGAGAAGTCCCACGTGTTAGCCCCATAGAGAAACAACCCAAAACCAGGGCTTGGGATGCATAGGTGTTGTGACCTGCTGCTTGCAGGTGTCCAGGGTGCTTGGAGCAAACGCGGTGTCAGCAGAGCCCCAAAGGGACTTTGTACCTTTCATCCCATCAGTGCCCCTTTGGGGGCTGGAGCCCGGCATGGCCTTCATCCTCTCCTCTTTCTCCCCTCTCTGCCTGCAGCATTAGTCCTGCACTGAGTTTGCTGGCTTGAGGCACTGCGGGAAGGGAGGGAGCGGGTCTGTGGCCATGGGGCAGTGTCAGCTGGGAGAGATGGGGATGAGCAAAGCCCCTGGGGTGCAAGATAGGGGAACAGGGGGTGGCAGGGAGGTCTAAGCAGCGGAGGGACCTGCAGTTTATGCAGGGCCACTTGGAAGTGATGGCCGTGGGCCAGGCTGACGTGGGGAGCCCCTCACGCTGCCCCATAGCCTGGCCGAGGCAAAGCCCTGCGCCCTGTCCCCTTCTGGCTGTCCCAAAGCAGGGCCCCGGGCTCGGATCCCAGTGCCACGCTGGGGCGGGGGTGCATGCTGCGGTCTGGGCTGCATGGCTGGGTTCGGTGCATGCTTCGTGTTCAGCTGCTGGGTGCCAGCAGGATCAAGCCCAGCCCGAGCCCTGGGGGGGATGCAATGCCCTGGCTCGGATGCAGGCTGTTTCCTGGGCTCCAGCCTGTGCAGCCCGGCAGGGAGGGGAGGGTCCCCAGGGAGCGGGTATTTGGCCTTGGAGCTAAAGGGCAGAGTCCAGCCCCGCCGTCTCCTGGGTCTCTGGGCTGCTGGGTGTCTCCACTGCACCCCAGCACGCTCCGATGGGGGGGTGCAGAGGGGCTGAGTGTGAGTAGCCCAGCAAGATTGCCTCTTTGCCATCCCCATCCTTCCCAAGGAGGAAAACTCAGTGCCGGGTTTGTCCTGGGATGAAGCAGAGAGGCCGAGCAGAGCCTGGGCTGGGCTTTGCCTTCCTGCTCCTCCTGCGCTGCGCTGCATGTGCTGCCTCCGGCCCCGCTTGCCCTGCGCCGGGTGCCCAACCCTGCTGCCTGCCGGGTCGGGGGCCGCTGCTCTGTTAACTCTTCTTCTGCTTGGTGACTCCTTCTTTCTTCCAGGCAACCCGCCAGGCCAAACTAAAAAAGCGCTGAAGCAGCGATTCCTCAAACTGCTGCCCTGCTGCCGGCCCAAATCCATCCCCTCGCTCAGCGAAAGCAAGTGCTTCTTCTTGCCTTTGTGTGTGTGTGTCCCGGCGGTGCTGCTGCCTGCCCTCCGCCCTGGCCCTGCCCGCGGGAAGGGGATGCCTCCACTGCTCCTCTGCCCCTGGTTTGGGGCTGTCAGGATCAGTTCTGCCCTGGAGAGGTCCAAGCCGATGGGGTCTGCGCCCACCTCTGTCCTTGCCTGCTTCCAGGCCTGTTTTCCCCCTCTCCAGCTCCTCGGAGCGGCTCCCACAGGATGCATGGTGGTGAGACCCGCTTTGGAGCTGGCTCAGGGTGGTGAGACCCTCCTGGTGCTCGTTGAAGGGCTGGGGGGTTGTTGATTGAAACTTAATGTTGGTTTGGAGATGGAGCTGTGATGGGGGGGTGAAAGGGGCTGAGCAGGGAGTGAGCACAGAGCTGCCCAGAGCCCCCTACCCCCCCTGCACTGGGTGCGCTTGGCCCCTTGGTGAGTCTGAGCCCCTGGCTGGGGTCTCCCCCTGCCCTGTGGTGTGAGCTGATCCCCTCTGGGAGAAGAGGTGAGTATGGAGGGGCAGGGGCTGATCTGCCCCACAGATGGGGGGTACTTGCTGTGGGGCCACAGCCCCTCTTGTTTGCAGTGGGCTCTGGCTGCTGCGGGCAGGGGTCCGCCATTGTGGGGAAAAGCCATTGATGAAGTGGGGGCACAGGGGGAAGGACAGGGTCTAGACACGGCAGGGGGGACATTTGGGGATGGGGGTTCCGGGGGGCAGGTCTCCTGCTGGACATGAGCTCTGGTGCAGCACAGACCTGCGGGATGTCCAGGGACTCAGCTCTGCATGGCAGATGCCTGTGCTGGGGGGAGAAGAAGGGCAGGGAGGGGGGGGTCTCAGCACTTGGGAGGGTTTCACACTCACTTTCTGCCCAGCCTGGTCTGTACCAGAGGCTGGGGGGTGCTGTCGCCCAATGTCAGCTGTTGGTCTGCTCCCAGGGTGTCTCTGAGTGTCCCCTGCTGGCATAGACCCAACGCCTGCTAAGCAGGACACCCCAAAAATGTGTCACCCTGGGCAGCTGTGAGATGATGGGGTGCGCTGTGCAAGGTGCCTCTCCTGCCCCCCGGCCCGGCCTGGCAGGGCAGGCAGGACGGTGCTGGCCTCAGCCGCCCTCTCTTCCCCGGGGTTCCTTGCAGACAGCGTTGAGGATGAGTTTGAGCTCTCCACCGTCTGCCACCGCCCTGAGGGGCTGGAGCAGCTCCAGGAGCAGACCAAGTTCACCCGCAAAGAGCTGCAGGTCCTGTACCGAGGCTTCAAGAACGTGAGTACCCCTCAACCAGCTTTGCTAGCCCCCCCTCCACTGCCATGTCCACCTTGGAGGGTCCTTTGCACCCCGTGGTGCTCAGGGTTTGCAAATCTTTCAGAACCTTGGGGCTGAACTATCAGGCCAAAGGCACTTTAAGCTGGCTACTGCTTTCAACCCTGCCTTGGCTTTGTTTCCAGCAGATTGCAGGGACCTGAACCTGTCAGGGGCTATAGGACCCAAATTAGCAGACTCGCCCTTGGGTGATAAAAAGTCCAACTCCAAAGGCAGCAAATGCTTGTCCATGCCTCAGGTTCTGTGGAGGTACTCAGGTTCACCTGGGGTTTGTGGCACTGGAAGGGGCCTGTCTCCCTCCCACAGCCTTCATCCCCACCAGGCGCCAGCTCTGGTACCCGACCGTCCTGTTTGTGCGATCTCCTGCAGCCAGTGATGCTGCCTGCGATTGCTGGGCACCGAGACGGAGCCATCACTGTCTGCATGGCTCTGAACGGCTTCGGATGGCAGGAGCAGGGGATGCACCTTCCTCCGGGTGTGATCCCAGTGGCTCCAGGGAGGTCGGTGGGGAGCCAAGCAGCCTCACCAGCCACCCCTGCCAGGCAGCGCAGGGCCGAGGCACGAGGCAGGGGAGCTGCAAGGTTTTAGGGTTTTACAAGGCTCAGCCTCTCTCTGCAATGTGGAGGTGACGCTGCGGCTTGCCCTGGCAGGAGTGCCCGAGCGGCATTGTCAACGAAGAAAACTTCAAGCAGATCTATTCACAGTTCTTCCCGCAGGGAGGTGAGTGCCTGTCCCCATCCCCGTGCCCCGCAGGGGTGCGTCCGTGGGGCGGGGAGTCACACAGCACCCCCTCACACTGTCCACCTCCCCCTAGACTCCAGCACGTACGCCACCTTCCTCTTCAACGCCTTCGACACCGACCACGACGGCTCCGTCAGCTTCGAGGTGAGCTGTGGCCAAGGAAGGGATGGCGGTGGGGCAGGGAGGGCACGTCCCTTCGGGTAGCGCAGGCTGGGCTGAGCGGTGTTGACGGCTGTCGCAGACGGGTGGGGAACTTCACAGAGGCTGATGGAGTTTATTAAATTCCCAAAGGCAACAGAAAAACATTAAAAAGCAATCAAAAAAAGGAGTTTTCTATAGTTTCTGGCTTGGAAATGATGCTGGGATGTGTCTAGTAGGTACCCAAACTGGCAGGCAGAGCCGTGGCTGCATTTTATCCAGGCTTTGGCTGAACAGCAGGTCCCGGTGCATGTTGTCCTCTTGGGTGTTGTGGCCCAAGGGATTATTGTGGGACATGTTCGGGGACAAGCAATCGGTTTTACCCAGGCTCTTGTTGACACTCAACATTTCCCCTCTCAGCCCAGCCCAAGAGCACATCTGCTTTGGGGCTGAGCTCCCCCTCTGCGGGAGGGACAAGCAGGGCTGTGCCTTCTGTGTCCGTGAGACCCTTTATGGCCGTAACTCCCATCTGCCTGCCTTGTCCATCCTTGCAGGACTTTGTGTCTGGGCTGTCCATCATCCTGCGGGGCACCATTGATGACCGCCTGAACTGGGCCTTCAACCTCTATGACCTGAACAAAGATGGCTGTATCACCAAAGAGGTGGGATGGGGAGGTCTGGGCTGGTCCCTGGGGCCAATGCAGGTCTATGCCATGCCGGGACGAGGGTAGGGCTCTCAGGGGCATTTGCCTGAGCTCTGGAGGAGCTGGCGGGTGTCAGTATTTACTGAGCTCAGGTCTGAAAACAGGTCCCTCCTGCTCCCCTGGCACTGGTGTGTCTCTGGGGCGGAGGGGGGATAAGGGGTGTGCTGCTTTGGGGCTCCATCACACATGCGGGCACACACACAGCCCCACACCATGCACAGAGCTGGCAGGAACATGCCTGAGTGCTCCACAGGTCCTTCAGAAGCATCACCAAAAGGGTGCGGGTTGGGGACCAGACAGAGACAGAGCCCCGTGTTGACCCTGCAACCCCCTTCCCTCCAGGAAATGCTGGACATCATGAAGTCCATCTACGACATGATGGGCAAATACACCTACCCAGCCATGCGGGAGGAAGCACCCCGGGAGCACGTGGAGAACTTCTTCCAGGTGAGCTGAGCATGTCCTCAGGAAGCAGAGCTCCAGCACAAAGCGAGTGGCTGCCAAAAACCTGGCATGGTGCAGGGGAAAACACCCCACAGTGGGGATGAAGCAGGGCTGTGCTGGAGCCAGGGAGAGAAAAGGCCATCCTGGTCCTGCTGGGTGCCTGGAGATGGCTGGGACAGGGATGCACTGTGTCCAGCCCCTGGGGGACCTGGGCAGGGCATGCTGGGCTCTCCCTGGGGCTGGGGCTGTCCCTGCCATGCCCCCCATGCTGTGCTTGTCTGCAGAAAATGGACCGAAATAAGGATGGCGTGGTGACAATCGAGGAGTTCCTGGAGTCCTGCCAGAAGGTAAAGCCACTAGCAGCTCTGCTCGGGGGCTGGGTCACCTCCCTGTCTCTTGGGGACCTCCGTCCCCCCACCACCCTCCTGGCAGAGAAGGGGTAGAGGCAGGGCTCCAAGGGGCAATGCTGGGGCTCTGCTTTGAGAGCCATATCTGTGCCGGCATCCCTGTGTGGATGAGGAGAGCCATGCATCCCAGTAGAGCTTGGAAACTGCCTGTAATCCCTGGAGCTCTGGTCGCATGGGTCAGAGCTGCCATGAGGGTAAAGCCAGGTTTGGGGGGAACTGCCCAGATTGCTGCTCTGTGCCCAAACTGCCTGCTTTCCACCTCCTCCCCGCAGGATGAGAACATCATGCGGTCCATGCAGCTCTTTGACAATGTGATTTAGCTCCCGGACCTGCCTCCAGCTGAGCTCTCCTGACACCGGGCCCAGAACCTGCTTCTCTCTCGACTTTTCCTTTGAGCCTCCCCTCCGCCGGCTGCACAGACACCCCTGGGGGAAGGGGCCTCCCTTCCTGGAGACATGGTTGGCGCCGGGATCTTCCCTTCCCCCTGGGCCAGCACCGCGTTCCTCGGGGGATCCCAAGCAGGTGCTCCTGGACATTGGAGCGTGGGCATGGCTGGCACGGGGCAAGCGTTGGGCCCGGATGGACCTCCCTGCACCCATTCCTGGCAGGGAAACCACAGCCTTAGGCTGTGATAGAGCCTTCCCCCATGCACAGCACCCCGTGCAGCCACGGCCCCCCCACCCCTGACCCTCCCCAGCCCCGGGAGCCCTTGGCACTGGCTCCAGCCCAGAGCCTCCAGCAACGCTGTCTAGAAACCAATAAAGTCTTGCAATGGGCACCAGCGCCTCGGCTTCCCCCGCTGCCCTGGCCATGCCCTGATGAGGGGAGTGTGTCTGGTGCGTCGGCCATGAGCCGCTGGCCGCCCTCCTTGCCCAGCCCCTGGGCCGGTGGGTGGGCAGAGGGGCTGTGCCTGCGAAAGGCAGCCGCAAGGGATACTTGGGGTTCATCACTGCGTGAGCTGTGGGGAGCAGCCCCTGACCCTGTGGGGCCCGGTTAAACCTAGGAGGCTCATCCTGACGTGCAGAGAGACGAGACTAAAGGGACCCCGAGGTGCCTTCTTGAGGCACTGGTCCCTCAGAATGGAGGATGCTGGGCTGGGAGAGCTGCAGCCTCAGCCCCTGTCCCTCGAGTTCAGGGTGCTGGCACACGGGGGACCTCAGGGACCCACTTTGAGACTCCAGTGGAGAGACACCCTTCCCACCCCTCCCTGAGGACACGGCAGCCAGGGTATGGGGACAGGTGGAGGAGGGAGGTGTGCTGGGCTCCAGCGGCCACCCTGGCCCTTCGTCCTCACAGACACACTCCCATCATCTTTTGCTGTTGACCTTCCCCTGCTCCTGTACCCTGGCCTGTTCGAACTCAGTCTCTGCCTGGGGCACCGGGGAGCGAGCAGTGGGGCAGGGTGGTGGCCCCACAGGCACAGCCTTGTGCTGGTGATATGGCTGAGCTGGCAGCTCCTCCGGGAGAAAGTCAAGGCTGGGGCCAGCCAGAAGTCATTGCTGTGGTTCCAGCGGGCTGGAGGGTCACCCTGGGACAGGGTGGGCTCAGCCCCTTCTCCCAGCACGGCCATGTGAGAGCCTGCCTGGGGTCCCTGGGGATGGAGCCAGCACCCCGAGGTTCCCCACATCTTTGTCACCACCAGCTCCTCAGAGCTGGGTGTGTGCAGGCAGGCCTGTCCTGCCCGCATACCCCGCCGAGTCGTAGCTGGACAGTGATGCCCATGGGCTAATAACCCCATGCCAAGCCCAGACCCCCCTCTGTGCAATCCCACAGGCGCTGGGAACGTACCCAGTGCCGGCAGCCCCCGGCTCTGCTGCTCCAACCTCCACGTCCTCAGCAGCCAAGGGCGATCGGGGCTGGCCTGAGCTGCGGTGTCTGGGATCAGTGGGGCAGGGGTAAGCAAGGCCAGTACCCACGCTGGGCCGGACCCCAAACCCAGGCTGACCTCCTGGTGTCGGAGCTGTCAGAACCCCCCTCTCAGGGCCCTGAGCCAAAGCTACGGGGCTGCTCCCCAGCGGAATCATCCCTGGCCTAGCCCTTGCAGACATGATGTGTTTTTTTAGGTTCATTCAACATATTCTTTATCTCACAGTCCTGTTCCGGGGTTTGCTGTGGGGCTGAGCTCCCACTTGCAGTTTCCCAAGGGCACGAGGGCAGGTATCCCGACCCCTACCCCTCCCATCTCCTTCTCCTTGTCCTTCTACCTCCCAGGCTCTCTGGGGTCCCCACCGTCCCCCGCCACACGGAGCAGATGCCGTCTCCTCCCTCATGCTGCAGGTCGCATGGCGTGACCCACCGCCCCGGGGCATGGTGACCCACAACCCGCTTGGCATCTCCACTCTGTATATTTTGTATTATAACAATAATATGGGTTAAAAAAAAATAAACAAAAAAACCAATAAAATCTAACCAAAATCGCTATGCACACCACCGTTACCTCTTTGCATCTGTCAGCCGTCTGGGGGGGGGCAGGGCAAGTGGGGGCTGAGGTCTCTGCAGAGGGGTTGGCAGCCTTTTTGGGGTGCTGCAGCTGTGGGTTGCTCTGCAGGAGTGCTCTGGGAGGTTGCATGGGGGACAGGGTCCCAAACAGCCTGGCCATGCCATCGATGGCCCTGTAAATACAGTCCTTCCCCTGCTAAAAGGCTGTGGGCTTTAGGCTAGCAGGGTCTTACACCAAGTGTGTCAGGTCTCAGGAGTGGGGCTGTCAGATGTGTTTTCAGCTTGTCATGAGATGCTGCTGGGTGAACCTGAGCTTGGGACCAGGTGGCCCCTGTCAGGATGTGGCATTTAAGGCTGAGCTAACATGAAGATCATCGGCTACCACCTTGAAGAAGTGGGTATGGACTGGAAAGGGGTTTTTCATAGGGATGTGAACTGGTGGACAATTTCTGGTCCTTGGAAAAGTGCAGCCTTGAGAACTGAGTAAAATGGCTTGAAGCAAAACAAAGAGGAAAAAAGAAGCAGGCAAGTAAGAAACCAGGAGAACAGGATAATGGGCCTGACGTGAGACAGTGACGTCCTCCAGCATCATGCAGTCTGTCCTCCAGGAACTGAGAGCTCAATGAGAAGAACTGCCTGGAGACGGAAACATCTTAAAAGGATGGTCTCTGGCTGTGGGGGGAATTACCATCGTTGGACTGAGAAAGCTGTGAGTCTGCTCTTTCCAAAGCCTCTGACTCCCCAGGGACATTTTTGACCTGCTGGCAACCACCCAGGCCTGTGTACAGCAGCACAAATGGGCCTGAGCGCGTTTTCCTCTCTAACCCACCCTTCCCAGTGTATCCTGTCCCTGTGAGGTCTGCTTAGCTGGTTGCTGCTTTGGGTGATGCCATCCACGGGCTTGATGTGCCCTCTCATGGCACAGGGATGCTGTGAGCCACAGACGGGGCCCCTCACGTCCCCCTCCCCAGGGTGAGGGGTAGGGGTGACAAGGGGGAGAAGGGTGCTGTGGGGCTCACTCAGCTCCCAAATGCCACCATAGCCTTTTCATGCTAACAGGGAATAGGTTTGCGCAGGGATCGTTGCTGGTAGCTGTGGGGGAGAAGGCTGATCCCCTGTTAGCTGAGAAATAATCTCTGCAGGCCCTTGGGGAAGGGGCTGAGATTTGGATCAGTTCTTCCACGAGTGTCATCAGCTTGTTATGAGAAGCTGCTGTGTGAGGCAGGGCTCAGGATGAGGTGTTGCTTGCTAGGATGTGGCATTTAAGGGCGGGTAACAGCAAGGTTGTTGGGTTTATGCTGAAAATAGGGATTAAGAGCCAATGGGTTCTTGGAAAAGGGCAGCCTTGTGTTGTTTCAAGCCATCTTTTTCCCAGGTTTCAGATGATAAAAAGTATTGTAGCTATGTGGAAAAACAGCTGAGCAACTGGGTGAGGCAGCTGATGCAGCCTGGGGCAGTGATTCACTCCAGCATCCTGAGTACTGCCTAGAAACACAAACAGCTTGTAAAAGGATGAGATCCCAGCACTGGGGGAACCGTCGCTGCAGGATTATTTCAGCATGATCAAAGCTGTGAGCGTGACGCCTGCTTTAGGGTGCCTTCTGACCTAGCAAAACTACCCAGCTCTGCATATGGTGGGATAAGGACTGTTTTCCACCCAACTTCAGTGCATTTCTCCTCCCTAACCCTTCCGTAAACTCTTGTTGCATAGTAATACAGTTTAGCTAGTTACTGTTTAGGGTAGCAGTACAATTGTTATTTTTGCTCTTTAAAAGCTATAGATTGGATGTGATGGTAACTAGAGATGGTCCCTGGCCAGGGTCTTTGCTGCAGCTTCCTGAGCTGTATAGATGGAGCCAGAAACACAGTCACCTTGGGTTTCTCATCACGCCAAAATATCGTCAGAGGAAATAAGCTTAAAAAGCAAGAAACAGACTTCGAAAATGCAGGGGAGGGGTTTGGGAAAGCTGAATGAGCTGGGTAGGGGGGGGAACAGTGTCCAAATCAGCAGGCGATATTCATAATCAGTTTTCGTTCATTTTGTTCAGCTTTGGCTGAACTGTGGCGCGGCTGCTGTGACATCTACCAGCTTTGTCCAGCCCTTCCTCACAAGCTGGGGTTGCCAGCAGCATTTTGCTCACTGGTTTCTTGCTGGCTGGTAGCTGCTGTGGCCTCCCTGGTGCTGGGTTTGCTGGAAGGATTACCTCCCTGGCCTCTCTATATAGCCTCATGGGAGGTCTTCTTCTCAGCCCTGTGGTCTCTGACTCCTGCTCTGGGGGCCTACTGCTCCCAGCCCCATGGAGCTTCTCCCTGGAGAGATGCCGCCTGGCCTTAGACCCCTTCTGTAATTTACTGAGATGATCTCGGCTTTGTGGGCCATCCTTCAGCATCCTCGTAGCCCCCTCCAGGTGTGGAAACATCAGCCGAGCTGTGCTAGGAGGGCGGGAGCAGCTGTAGGGGCTCTTCCCCTTGCACCCCGCCCGCGGCTCCTTTCCACGCTGCGGCAGCGACGCAGCAGCTCGGTCTCCCATCCGCGCCACGGCCCCGGCGGGCCCTGCTTAGCTTGTAAGGCCCCGGCGGCGCCGCTAGAAATAGGGCATTGCTCAAGGGAGCCCGCCAGCGGCGGTAGCTCGCTCCTGCGCAGGCGCGCTCCCGCCCGCGCGGCTTCCGCGCGCTGTCCCCCGCAGCGCATGCGCACAGCCGAAGTAAACACTCCATCTCCCACCCGTCCGCCCTGCCCCCCTCGGCGCCGCTTCCCTACACAAAGCCCACGGCGCATGCGCGCCCCCCCACCCCGCACCTGCGCGCTGCGCTACTGCCGCCTCTCCGCTCCTCCGGCGCCGCTCGCGCAGGCGCTGCGGGCGCAGGCTGGCTCTCCGCGCAGGCGCCCCAGGCAGCCGCAGCCTCGCCCCTCCCCCCGCCGGCCTCCCGAGCAGGCGCAGTTCGCGCCCTTCCGCGTTCCGCGCATGCGCCTTGAGCGGTCTCCCCCTCCCGCCCGCCACCTGAGGTAACTCCCTCGCCTCAGTCCGTTGTTCCCGCTCGACCGGCGCGGTCCCGGCAGCGTGGCGGGGCGTTAGGCCGCGGCTGCCCGCGTCCTTCTTCCCCGCGGAGACAGCAGCTCCTCCGGCCCCCGCGGCGGTCCCTCGGCGCGTCTCCGAGCGGGGCGGCTGCGGGCAGAGCGGTGCGGACCGGTTGGGGCCGGTTCCCCGCGCAGGCGCAGGGCCCCGTAAACAGGAAGCAGCGGCGGCCCGGAGCGGCGGAGACAAAGGGGCTGTGGAGAGGGGAAAGGAGGGACTCGGGTTGGCTCGGCCCGGCCCGGCCCAGCGAGCGGGGGTCCTGGCGGCGGGCGGCAGGATGGTGCAGAAGGAGGGGCAGGCGGCGCTGGAGGAGCCCCAAGGCAGCCCCAACCCGGCTGGAGTGTCCGGCGCTCCCTTAGAGCCGCCGGGCACCGCCGCGGGGCCGGTCCCGGGGGGCGAGGAAACCGACACCGAGACGGAGACCGCGCTGGGCTCCCGCCGCTTCCTCTGCGGCGTCGTCGAAGGTGAGAGCTCTCGGAAGGGGTGTCCGACATCCCTGGGAGACGGGGGCGGTTGGGGGTGGTGTCTGGGGGGGGCCTGGCCCCAGCTTGCGCTGCTGTTGCCCGTCTCCTCCCCCGGCCCGGGGCGGTGCGCGGTTCTTGGCCGGGGCTCCCTCCGCTGGAGAGGGCTGGGGTCGGGGAGGAGCTGCTGCTCCCGGGCGGGGCTGCTGCCCCTGGGGCTTGTGCTGGAAGCCGTTCGCTAGCCGGGAGCGCCGTTTGATGGCAGCTGTTCAGCGAGGCGAGGGCAGGCCTGGCAATTCCAGCAGACCGATGGTTCCTGATGGAGGCTGAGGCAGTGCTGTGGCTCGCTTGTTAGTAAGCGTCTAAAGGGGGGCAGGTAGGAGAGAAAGAGAGAGAAGAGCTGCTGTGCGATTTTCCCAGCTGTACATAATCTTCCTGCCTGCCAGAAGCTCAGATTCAGTTTCTTGGGTAGGGAATAGGTGATTCCATAGACATCTGCTCTGGAATTGATATTAACTGCTCACTGTTCTCTAAAGTGTTGTAGCTTACCATTTTAATTGCACTGTAGGAATGATCCTCTCCTGTCTGTTGGCATAGCTGCAGCAGTAAGAGGTTTAAATTGTTGCAGAAAGTGCAGAATGAAGGGACTCTTTGCATTTCTCAGTAAATACAGAATTTACGTGCATTTCTGACAGGTCAGCTAAGGTAGATGGTTGAAAGCCAGCAAGAAAAATGGTTTGTTCCCAACATAATAGTTTGTTTGGAATTGTTCTAAATTCCTGTGGACTGCTAATATTTCTGTACCTATAATGAATCTCCAGTAGGAGAACAAAATGATTAACAGAGGGAATGGAGAGTGAAACCGGCATTTTATCAAAGTTGGTATCTGCATTGCTTGCAGAATGCCTTTTGTTCATATCTTAAAAGACCATTTGGCTCCTGCAGATGTCACTGTGGGAAATGCCCTAGGCCCAGTTAATGCCTCTATTTTTTTAGCACTTACTAGGGCTTAAATATGGTCAGTGTGGAGAGAGATGTCTTTGTTTTGTTAATAGACTTAATTCTGTGAAGACAGATGCTACAGTGAAGGGTTCAGAGACAGATGAATAACAGTGAACAGAAATACAGATTGTAACAGCATGTTTTCTCATGTTGCTGCTGATACACGTTGACCATGGATCACCTGTTCATCCGGATTTATGTTGGAACCACTGTGTATACCAAAACAATTTTTCTTGTCATCTTAGTTACATTGTTGATCTCCTCTGCATATATTTTAAGGCAGGTGTTTTTGACTGTACTGTGCGTAAAACAAAGCAAGAAAATGGCCTCTGCACAATGAAGCAGTCTAACACTAGTTAGGAGTTACCAGTTCAGTATGCATGCAGGGGGAAAAAGTGTTAAAGAAAAAAAAAGAAAACAAAAAACCCAAAACCTGAAAAAGTCAACCAAGCAGACAAACAAAAGCCCAACCCCAAAAAACCCTGTTATGGTGATTGAGGTAAACGGTAGTGGGTGAAAACATCTGTCTCTTTAGTGACTCAAGAAAATAATAGGGGTAAGAGAAAAACAGGGATTAACTTCAGAAGTGTAGATAAATACTTAAATATAGTGCAGTGGTTAACATAGAGTAGAGGAGTGGTGAGAATAAAGCAATGAGATATGGAGAGTTTGGATGTTTTGTAAGAAGGGGGAGGAGTGGGAAATTGGACAAATACTGGGTGTATACTCTAAGAATGTGAAGAGCTTATGACATCAAATTCACTGTTTTGGGCAGTAATAAGGTCTAAGAGAGTACTGGATGCAAAGCTCTGGTGCTGTGCCTCCAGGATATTCTGGCTTGTGGTGATGGAGAGCGTGGTGACTGAGATGAGGTATTTGGCATGATCTGTTGACTTTATATTAACCTGACACACAGTCTTGAGGGAGTAATACAAAACCAGGTCGATTTTTAGTTGGACAGAAAGATCTAAGAGTTGTCATCAGCTGGTAACATTAATAATCTAAGAAATGTGCTGACAGATGGAAAAGTGTTGCATTGGATTAGCGTGTTCTCTTCAGTCTTAATTAATTAGTCTTTGTTATCTGATTTTCATGTTGTGTTTTCTTTTTTTTTCTTATAGTAGGCCTCTGCTCTGCTTTAGGCTAATAGGTCTGAAACAGTAGTATCATAGGTAAAGCATAAGTGTTCTGAATGAGTTGTGAGGCATAGGTGGTATTCGTTAGGTGTCACAGTAATTCATTCTTCTGTGGGTTATTGAGCTTCCTCAGGGCAGCATCAGTAAGAATCAGGTAGTGCTAGTGAAAATGAGAAATTTGTTCTGGGTGAAATAAACTGGGAGGTTTTCATGTCTTGCAACTGCTCTCTTGTTTGTTCTTCTGTTTAACTGTCCTCTATTTGGCTCTTTGCAGTTTGTGAGGAGTAGTAGTTACTCATCTTTGCCACCTCATGGTGCCAGTTAGTCTAAGAGTGCTCTTTGAGAGACTAATTCTTAAACTCGAGCTTGCTTTAAGCTGCTTAAAAGAGCATTGTTCACTTAACAGGTAACTGAAATACCGGTTAGTATATGGAAAATGCTTCAGTTGCATCAGTTGTGAGTTTTGAAAGGTCGTAGGAGGATGGTTTTGATCTCTGTGAGACCAAATATTTACAGATTTACAATGGTGAATAGCTCTGGAAATTAAGATATTGTCTACTTTTTGAACTGGTGTTCTGTGGGGATATGTGAGCTTTGTGTTTTAGAAGCGTCATTCATCACTGAGTGGCCATGCTGTTTGAAAATAAGAGCTTATTAAATTTCAGTGTTATTTTAGTCTCTGGTCTTTGCACAGGTTGCTAAGCTGAAGCTTTGTTCTGAAGTGCCCACTTGTGATTGAACTGTTTGCGCATAGGTCTAAGTGAATTTACTTGAATAAGAGTGCATTGAGAGTGCTTTTTAAAGTATTATGTTTCTAGAATGGGAGGATTAGGTTTAAAACCAGAAGCAGTTACAATTTCCATGGAATCCCATGACTCTGAATGTACGCTATTCTAAAATCACTTATGTAGGTGCTTTTATATGATTATGCAAAGACGCAGTCTTAGCTTGTAAAGATGTGGGAATTGTAAGATATCAACTTGCAAGTTAATTTTGTGGAGGAGTCTGTTAAACTGAGTAAAAGGAATGAAATCCTAAGCATTCTGTTGACTCACTTGTGCATTTTTTTTTAATTATACGTCATCTACGTCAGTATGTATTTATATACTCTGTGTTTATTCAGCATTCCGATCTGTACCACCGATTAAGCACTTTTGAGCTTGGAAATATTTTCAAGTGTCTTCAGTGTTCACACTACAATCAAACCTGTTTTGTAGGTGTCTGGAGTGATAGTTTAATTAGGTTATGACTGTTCAGTCTGCTCTTACAATAATGCTGACTTGACTTGTCAAGGGCATATGCTTAGGCGTACAGTTTGGGTTCTGAAAATTAATTGCATCAGTGGCCAAATTTATAAGACCTTAGATCATAAGAAATGAAATAAGTTATAATTGCATTTTAATTTTAGATCAGTTCAGGTTACTATGCTTTCCTAAAGCTAACTAGATTTTTTTTTTTTCCTTTCTGATTTGGGAAGCTTTTTGATGAATGTAGCAGAAGAGGAAGGAAATGGTGGGTTGTAATATAATGTTTCATGGAGCAGGCATAATCTAACGTCTAACTGGACAATATTAATCTTGTTTCCCTTAGGATTTTATGGAAGACCTTGGGTTATGGAGCAGAGGAAAGAACTTTTTAGAAGGCAAGTCATACTTCGTCTTGCTGCAGCACATTCCATCACAATATAATCATAATCTTCCACTTAAGTCTGAAAAGAATTATTGTCCTAACCTAGAGCAGCTTTTTGCCTACTATCAATATTCTTGGGGGCTCATATTCACCTTTCCATCTTGCCTAAACCGATTTGTCCAGTATCAATTGTGCGTAAAGTTACTGTGACTTAATAGTATCACACAGTGTTCAATGAAGAAAAAATAAATCAGATCAAGTAAAAGGTAATTCCTGAATCTGTAGGCTATTCTCCCAGTGAAAGTTTTTTTCCTGTGTTTGTAGACTTCAGAAGTGGGGACTAAATACATACCTGTATGCTCCAAAGGATGACTACAAGCACAGGATGTTCTGGCGAGAAATGTACTCTGTGGAGGAAGCAGGTAATTGCCTTTATTTCCCCTCTCTGTCTTCTATAAATAGATTTTGAATGAATTGGTCATTGCTACATATGCTTGTGTGTGTTTAATCACGGTAGCCATTTCCAAAGGTGAGTGGAGACCTATTCTTAATACCCTGCAGATGTATTTAGTGGAGCTTTGATATAAGCATGGATTTACTTCTTTCAACTATAACTCTACAGATGATTTCTAAAACTCCTTTAAAGGCTTTGTCTGAAGAGGTTTACTCTTTTTTCCAAGGAAATATTGCTCAGAATTATTCCCCTGGCTCTTGAACATCTGGGCCATATTTTGAAGTAGAAATTACTTGGATCAGAAAAGAAAGAAGATTGATGAGCAAATAGCATACCTTTTTATGTGATTCATTAAATGCTTGTCTCAACGAAGAGAGTATCTGTTGGAAAAGCAGCTTCTGACTATTTAGTCAGAACATAAAAGACCTATTTAAGCTGGTGTGAGGCTTTTTATCCACCTCTGTCATTTATGGGATCTACAGTGCTTTATTAGCCTGTGGGGATTACGATTTTCCTTGGGTGAGTGGAAAAATGATACTCACTTGAAATTAAGTAATCCTTTTTGGAGGCCCCATTGAATCACTGCAGAAATATAATCTAAAGGATACTGCAAGATAATTGCTAATAACAACAAAGATTGTTAAATATTCTAAAAATGATTCTCTTTATTAATTATATGGAACATTAAATTTGAAGTTTGTTTCTTAAAGCAACTACTTCTGCACAGTGGTGTTAAAGCCCTCTTCCATGTGCCCTGAGCTGCAGTCATGTGAGTAGTAAGTGGATCAGTGTCATGGAGGGTGATATTACTACAACGGATTGTCTCTTAGCATGTGTGACAAAAGTGGAAAAAGTGAGTAATTCTAGAACTGTTGGTGTGCATGCTGTAAGGAGAGATTACATGCACATTTGTCTCACAACACTGGAATAAAGAGAATTTTTTAAATTTTTACACAATTTTAACATAGAAAACAACGATACAAGGATGGTTGTTATATTTGATGTGGCATAATTTCTAAGAACTCTTCTAAATAATTTGGTGCTCTTTGTGTTGTAAGAAATTCCACTTTTTTTTTTTTTGAGTTATGGTAGCACAGGCATCTGCAGTTTGTAACTTACTAGTAATGATGTCTGAGGTTTTTTTTTTTAAATTGTTGACGACTTCTGAAATATTTGTATTTGGTTTCCAGAGCAGCTAATGACTCTAATATCAGCGGCACGAGAACATGAAATAGAGTTCATCTATGCAATCTCACCTGGACTTGACATCACTTTTTCCAATCCTAAAGAGGTATCCACATTGAAGCGCAAGCTGGACCAGGTAAGCGTGATACAAACTTACCACAGTTGCAGTGCTACTTAATTTGAAAACTTTAGTACCCTGCTCAGTCTTGCAGCTTTTCACTAGCTTCTTTAATGTTTCCAGCACTGATGTTAGTTTGGATGCCTCTGAACAATTCCATTTGATGTGTTCAGGTTACATTGCAGAAGTGGCCAGTGGTCATCTAGATTTAAAAAAAAAAAAAAATCATGTGCTGGGTTCTGAAGGCTGTTCTTGGGAACTCGTCTTCGGAGTATTTTAGGGCCTTGAAGCCAAGATGCATTTCTAAAGCAAGAACTCTTATCCACAGTAAACACCTTTGGAGGCAGACCTGGCATACACATCATCTTTGTTCTCCTAATTGACTTCTCTCTTTTGTCCAAAAGCTATTACAGAGTTAGCTTTTATTCTAGCTCTCTGTCCAGTGAGATCAGCTTTGAATTGTTAGAACTGGAACAGATTGCAGGTCTTTAGAGGTCTAATCTTTGAGAAAAGCAGAGCAGTGGGTCAGCGACAGGTATTCACTGTGAATAGATAACAAAGTCTGTCTTGCCTCACCTACCTTCTCTCCTCGATTCCTGTAGCTTTTCCTTTTAAAAATTCTACAGTTCGATCTTTAAAAAGAAAGAAAAATAATTTGAAAAATCAAGCCTTTTGCTTATCTCTTGTATTAGGTTTCCCAGTTTGGCTGCAGATCTTTTGCACTGCTCTTTGATGATATCGATCACAACATGTGTGCAGCAGACAAAGAAGTTTTCAGTTCCTTTGCTCATGCTCAAGTCTCGATCACAAATGAAATTTATCAATATCTAGGAGAACCAGACACATTCCTTTTCTGTCCTACAGGTAAAATTAAATGAATCATTTAGTTCAGCCCTAAACAAGGGGCCCTATTATCTTACTGTTTGAAAAGCTGGTTTAATATTTTGTCACTGCTTTAAGGAGTATTTTGGGGTTGTTTGAAGAAATTGCCTTAAAAAGAAAGGTTCCAGTAATTCAAATATGTGCAGAGATTTTGCCAAATTTACACATCTTTGAAAGGCTTAATGCCAGGCAAAGAAGGTAGCTTGTTAGAATGGTTCAAGAAGTTTGAACTGAAAGTTATGTTAAAGACAGACTTCTGTTTGACTTATACCAAAATCTTTTTGCTACTTGATCTGGCTAGCAGTTAGCTTCTTAGAGTTTACTTAAAGTAGAGGCACAGCACAGTCTGTGCTCGCTTCTGTCATTGGTAGCTGTTTTTAATAACATTACCCACTTTTACTAGTCACTGAGTTGCTTTACTGAAAAAATAAGATTACTTGCATTCGGGTCCAGTCATTGCTTTTTTAAATTGTAAGCTTCCTCTGATACCTGCAAGGATTTTGTAAGGGAGAGAGAATCACTATGTTCAGTGGTGTGGATTATTGCAAGGAAAATTCAGTTCAGTAGCAGTGTTATTGTGGTTAGTTTATCTCCTTACAATGTAGTAGTTTGATTCTGTTGCAGACATCATCTTTAACTTTAAAGAGATATATGTTCTGGTGTTAAGATTTTTAGGTATTTGCGCTTCATAAGCAGTCTTAGGGTTTCTGGTTGTCCTGCATATTGTCTGCTGTAACCTGCCTTTCTGTTTATGTACTTTATTACTTTTTTCCTGATTTTGCCATCTGAGCGATTTTAAATACATTCTCTACCTCTCCTTTCTGATCTTTGTGCAAAGTATCATTCTTAATGTCCTTTTTATTTATACTTTTTGGGCTTTCTTCATTAATTTTATAGATGTTTCTCTTCTCAAATGTTAGTATTCTCTCAACATCTTCATGGGACAGTTGGGTATGTTGCCACATGTGTGCATCTTTCCACTAACAGTGTCATGCTTTTTTCCTGCACAGAGTACTGTGGAACTTTCTGTTATCCAAATGTTGCTCAGTCGCCATATTTACGGACTGTAGGAGAAAAGCTACTCCCTGGCATCGAGGTGTTATGGACAGGTAAAAATTGGTTGGTTGTTTTTTAATTTGCCATTGGTGTTAAAAATGATTTCTCATAAGCATTTAGTAAAAAAACCTGTCCAACTACTTGGGGATTGAATCTTCAAGTATGTGCAAAGACTTCTGATTATCCTGTTTCCTTCTTAGGTCCAAAAGTTGTATCAAAAGACATTCCGGTAGAGTCCATTGAAGAAGTTTCTAAGATCATCAGGAGAGCACCAGTTATCTGGGATAACATTCATGCTAATGATTATGATCAAAAGAGGCTTTTTCTTGGGCCTTACAAAGGTCGGTCAACTGAGCTTATCCCTCGACTAAAGGGAGTTCTGACCAATCCAAACTGTGAATTTGAAGCCAATTATGTTGCTATTCACACGCTTGCAACCTGGTACAAGTCTAACATGAATGGAGTGAGAAAAGATGTGGTGATGAGTAAGTATGTGTAACTGTTTTCTGGGATCTATGCTTAACCAAATAAGTCATACTGATTTTTCTTTTTTTTTTTAATGATTTTAGCCTTTCCTTACCAATTTTTGGCTTCTAAGATCACCTAGCATTTTCTATCCTCTAAGTAAATGGCAGTTGCCTGAAACATAATGAGCATCTAGATTGTTTTATTGACTTCTTGGGAAGTGTCTATAGCATGTGCTATCAGAGAATTTGTTAAGTCTTGAGAGGTGTCTGTGATTATATAAAAACCACTGTTAACAGGCAATTTTAATGCCCAAATTTGACAGAAGTGTCCATGGATTTGATTTCATTGGAATAGAAGCGGTTCAGATCGAAAGAGAAAATCTAAATGCCAGACTGTCTAGTTTCTGCATACTGTTTCTGCACTAGAGTTGGTGATGACCATAGTTTTACATTTATTATGTGTCTATGGATGTAATGCTTTGTCCTGCTTTATGAAGTAAGGCTGTTGAATCTCTTGTCTAACGTGTCTTTTTATTTTAAATGAAACTTGCATGATAACTCTTTAAAACTTGTCTCTGTAGCTGATACTGAAGACAGTACAGTTTCTATCCAGATAAAACTGGAAAATGAGGGGAGCGATGAAGATATTGAAACAGATGTTCTCTACAGCCCACAAATGGCCCTGAAGTTGGCCTTAACAGAATGGTTGCAGGAATTTGGGGTACCTCAGCAATACAGCAGTGAGTCTGATTTAGTATTGTTCTGGGGCTGGTAGAGAGATGGGGTGAAATGTTCAGTACTTCCATTTAGAAAAACTATTTTAGAAATTCTGGCAATCTGTATACTTTTCATATGGAAGTATTTTCTGCCATAAGAATTGGGGAAACCTTAATAAAGAAAGAAGAATGCTTGGCATTCTGCAGCTTGCCTGTAGTTGCCCAGCTGATCAGTAGAAGCAGCCTCGATGTGTGATCCTTTGGCACTTACAGTACAAGACAGGAAAGAGTCTGGATCTTGCGAGTCCCTAGATGTCCATGGGACCTGAGAGAGTAGAAAGAATAGTCTTTTTTTTTTTTTTTTAAAGGGGGTGTTAGGTTATTGTAAACATCAGTTCTGCCCCAGAAGACTCTATGTTCTTTCAGTTTTTTTAAGATGGCTTTATTTTTCTGACTTCCTGTGTACAGAAACCAGCTGGGTTCCCGCCAGCATTGTACACCTTTCTTGTAGCAATGGGAGCTTGGGATCTGAGGTAAAATCTGTTTTGCTCAAATGTAGGTTTGGGGTCGTCAGAGTGCCCTTCTCTGGTGACTGATGGTAGAATGGAAGAATCTCTTCTGCAACAGAGCAGAGTTGGGAGGCGTTACCCTTTTGAACTGATTTGGGGTTTTGGAGCTTTCTCAAACTCAGCTGCAGCGAAAGCATTGGGTGAGGAGGAGTAGTAATTAAGATGTCATCTTCCTCCGCTGTCACATGATTGTTTAGATTGGAAGGGACATCTTGATACCTCCTGGTCTAACTACCTTGTTTAAGCAGGGTGAGTTTAGAGCAGGTTGCCCAAGACTGTGTCCAGTCTGGTTTTGAATATCTACATTTTCCCTAGGTTAAAGGCATTTTTGCAATTGACATATTTAAGCATCCATCCTTAAATTTTGAAGTGTTCTCTATAGCTAAGTAAAATTTTAACAAGTCAGTTGATTCAGAGGGGGGAAAAAAGTTAACTTTGAAAGCTTTTTATTCTGATGGCGTAGTCAGAAATGCTGTTGGCAGCACATAAATATTAACTAATTTTCCTAATTTTTTTCCCTATCTTATCTTTACTCACCAGTTATAGGGAGGGAAAACTTGCAAAAAAACCAAAGGTAGAATTATAATGACAGAAGTGAACAGGCAAAGTACCAAAAGGAAGCTGTGCTGATCAGATGCTGTGGCAACAGAATCATCCATTATTTGCAGAAGTTGCTGATTTGAACGTTAGTTTGCAGATATTGAAAACTCTAAACTTGTTTCTTCTTATTCTCAGGTAGGCAAGTGGCCCACAGTGGTGCTAAAACTACTGTAGGGGATGTAGGGCCTCTGGTGGCACCATCCTCTTTGAATGCGGCAACGGTGGTTACCACAGTTTACCAAGAACCCATCATGAGTCAGGGGGCAGCGCTGAGCAGCGAGTCACCAGCCTTGGTAAAGGAGGAAGAGAAGAAGCAATCTGATGAGGAACCAATGGACATGGTGGTGGAAAAACAAGATGATGCAGACAAGAATGCGAATCAGATATTGACAGATATTGCTGAAGCCAAGATGGCAGAGGAGTTGAAGCCAATGGATACTGATAAAGAGAGCATAGCTGAATCAAAGTCCCCAGAGATGTCTATGCAGGAAGACTCTGGTAGTGACATTGCCCCTATGCAGACTGATGAGCAAATTAACAAAGAACAGTTTGTGCCCGGGCCAAATGAAAAGCCTCTCTACACAGTAGAACCAGTGACTTTAGAGGACTTGCAGCTTCTCGCTGACTTGTTTTATCTTCCTTATGAACATGGGCCCAAAGGTGCACAGATGCTGAGAGAATTCCAGTGGCTCAGAGCAAATAGCAGTGTTGTCAGTGTTAATTGCAAAGGAAAGGACGCTGAAAAAGTGAGCGTGAATCTTTTTTCTCTCCTTTTAAATCAGAATCCTGAGCAATGTTATGTGTTGTCTGTATTGGAGATTGATTTTCCACTTCCTAAAAGCTGAAGGGTAGTATGTAACTGACTGCAGGTCACGGTAACTTTCATTCCTCCAGTGGAAGCTACTGTTTTAAGCCCTGTAGTTGCCATGTAGCTATGAAGGCAGTCTGGTGTCTGCATTTGACCAGTGATCCCTGTACTGACCTCACTTGTAACAGCCACAGAGAATACCTGTGAGTCATTTGTGGTGTGATAGTCCATGCTGGTAAAATGAAGTAATGAATTGTAATCTTCCTCCATATTTAGAGTACTTCTCTTCTCTAGAAGGCTCTCTTTAATCTTGTGGATCTTTTACCTCTGTTTGCAGATAGAAGAATGGCGTAACCGAGCAGCCAAATTTGAGGAGATGTGCAGCTTGGTGATGGGGATGTTCACTCGCCTCTCCAATTGTGCCAACAGGACAATCCTTTATGACATGTACTCCTACGTCTGGGATATCAAGAGTATTATGTCAATGGTGAAATCTTTTGTGCAGTGGTTAGGTAGGTGCATTGGGAGCCATTATAATCCCAGATAGTGTATTTTTTTTGTTTTTAATTAGCCCACGGGGAAAACAACCTGTTAGGTAAATGTGTCGTCTTGGACATGGGGTCTGGTCTGACCCTGTTTTAAAGGTTTTCCTGTCTCACTATTTGAAGCAGTGCTTGCTGTGAATTTGCTTTGGTATTATAAGTGAAGCCTGATGGATGCTTAAGATTGGAGACCTTGATTTTCTTCTTGGGCTAATGAAACTTGAATCTCATCTGACACGTAAGTGTTGACTTTACCTTACTCTCGACTGAATGCACACTGGACTATTTCATGTAACTTCTTGGATACCCTGGTGTATGATTGGAAATGACACTACGAAGTGTGACCACATCAGCCATCTGCTGCTTGCTCTGTCTTGATAACATTATTGCTGTCTTCAACAGAACAATTGCAGAAGCGACCTTTCAATGGGCCTGGCCAAGAGGAAGCCAATCCTCCCAGCCCTGTGCGCATGCGAGCTTTAGTGTAAGGCTATTCTGGTGCAAAATAATTTCCTTTAAACACTTTCCAAATTGCCGATTTTTAAATTTTTTTTTTTTTGTAATGGGTGGAAATTGTGGAGCTCTCTAGACAGATTTAGTCTGAGACATAAACTGGTCTTGAAACTTTTTTTTTTTTATGTGTGTGGCTTTTTGGTTTTTGTTTTGTTTTGTTTTTTTTTTTAAAGATTTTTGGGGGATCCTAAGTTGACAGATAGCACCAGCATGGCCTAGGTAATTCTAGTGACCTCATTTCACTTTCAGGTTTCAATCCAGCTGTAAGGAATATGCTGTGGACTTGCTTGACATACACAGCAGGCAGCAAAGCTGATGGTCTCATGTCACACGTTTTGTAGCTGTCACAAACGTTGCAGTGGTTAACCATTACACAACCCTGGTGTAGTTCTGGTGTTTGGATTGTCTTTAAATGATACTCTTAAACACTGGCAGGTTTAAGCAGGGACAAAGAAGACCTTTTAAGTCATCAAGTCATTCCATGCACAACAGCTACCTGTGTTTTGTGCTTATTGAATATCTGATCCCTATACGTATGGTTGATAGGGAAGAAGAGCTCTTAAGACTGCCTTCTGCAAAGTACAGAGAAGAAAACTAGCTTGGGAGGAAAACTCAGCAGCATTGTATTATGTTAACATCTCTGTCTAATGCTGTTTAAAAGCTTTAGTTTGTGCATGTTTAAGACCAGTGTAACACAACTCCCCCAACTTTACCGTTCTTGCTGTACGTTACCTTTAGCTAGAAAGATTGCTCTTTTTTCGATAACTTAATCCGTTTAAAACTCCAGGCCAAAGCTCTATAAAGAGAGCAGTGATTTTTATAATCTCAAAACATTGAGGGCCCAACTTCAGACTGCATTTCAGAATTATCAGGCTACCTACTGATTTCAGCTCATTGTATTCTGTTTTCAATGTACCTATAAAGTTGGGTTCAAGTCTTTAAATGCATCAAATATTTGGAATAGTTGACATTACAAGCCAAAGTTGTAAATACTAGCTCTGTTAACTTTGGCACTGTTCTATTCCAGTACTCAAACTGGTATGAGATAGTTGAATAAATAATCTTAAGAGTTTTTGACATGTACAGTTTAATACTCTTATGCTAATGGTGCTTCTGTGAGAGGGGATGTTTTTGCCTTCAGCTTGCATTTTATCACTTGTGTAAATACATATAAAACAAAGGTCTTTCATAAAACACATCGTTATATAAAGCTAAGTATGTTACAAATCCAAACAAATTAGTTTTCACAACGGTGTGCTCAATGGTCCACTGAATGTTCACTTTCTTCACCTCTTCTCCCAAGTCCAGCTAGCATTCAGTCCCTTAAATTAGTGTGGCTGTACAGTACTATGGATTACTAATGACTTCTATTGTCTTCTTCCCCATTGTGTACAGATGGGAGAATCCTCAGCACAAGTTTCTACTGCTATTGGATGGACGGCGCCAGATGTTCGCAGCGCGTCGTCATTAATTAATTAAAATGGAAAGGTTTTGTCTGTGAGGCAGCTCAGATTAGATGTGCAATAGGCATGAACTGAAGTCACATTTGCGCAGCGACTAAGGCATTAACTATGTTTTTCATTTATACAGCTCTTCATTCACGCAGCTCTTTACTGTAATAATTGGAAGTGCTAGTTAAGTTGTAGTCTCAAAGGACAGACAGATACTGTCTTCCAAGTTATTGACTAAACCTCCTTGTGAAGGGTATCTTTTTACATGAGAATTCTAAAATGTGGGGGTAAACCAAATTCCAATTCTGATGCTTGGATTGTTTCTGAAATTTACCATACTTAGGGTAGTATGTATTAAACATATATTGCCAGACTCTCATAAATGTCAAACTTGGCACACTTTGGGACTCTCTGACTAGCACAACATACTTGTCTGTACTGATCTGAGACTGTTACTTGAACAGGAGGTAGATTGCTGTCCACAAAAGGAAAAGAGTATTTGCGCTGCTCATCTTGTCAGAAAACTAGGCGGGTAATTGAAATCTCCACTCTGGATACTACGCCTTTCCCCCTCCCCGCCCCCTCCAGACTTGTCATTTATGTTAGTTGTTGAAGGCTGTGGTGCCTTGCTGGCAGAACAGTATTAAAAGTGATACAGGAGTTTTGTTTTCTAAAGCAAGTGTGAACTGAAGCTGAGCACTTCAGTGGGCCTGCTGTGGCTGGTTGATCAGCAGGGACCCCGGTGCATCTGACATGCTTGAGCAGGAAAAAAATCAAGACGCTAAAAAGCAAAGCTAGTGTTTGTGGCCAACAGGGTGTACTAGTTAAATTGTGAGTTAATTCCAGTTAATATTACTTAGCTTTTAACATGCCAGCAGCATTGTGAAGGTACGGCCTGGATTACGTAAATCTGCAAAGTCTCTTGCAATAATACTGTTTCATACAAATGTCCTGGCTGCCTGAGCCATTCCAGACTGTTTGCGTATATTGCCAGTCCTAGTTTTCTGACAAGATTAGAACCAGTCATTACTAAAATGTGACTTCAGAAAGGTCCGGTTTTTTTCAAGGGGCTGTGATAATGACATTTGTTTGATCTAAAATGTACGATAGTAGCTATTGAACCACGTAGCTTCTAAGATCTCATCTTTTCGTAGATGAAATGGAGGTATCTGCCATAAATATATAAAAAAAAAAAAAAAGAAGGTACAGAATGTCTGAGAAGCTTACGTAGTTGTGCATGGCACTGTTCTTGTGCCTTCTGGTCTGGAATGAGGTGTGTTAGCTGAACCACCTCACCTGCTCTTAGACTAGTCTGTTATAGGTAATATAAAATTTGGAATACTGCAATTGGTGCACAAGCACAAAATCTTCGTAAATCATACATTATTACAGCCTCCCCCCCAAGCCCTGGATTCTAGCTCAGTTAGAGAGCTTTTTCCACAAGTGTGTGTTAGCTTTTTGGACATGTTAGACACCCAGGAAATCCCCCTTCTCGTAACATTCTCCGCTTGGATCTGATCTCAACAGGGTGTCGTAGTCAATCTTCAGCACAGTTCTTAAGTGGAGACCAAGAACCCTGGGCCTTTAGAGGTGGTCTAGCAGGAGAGTTCCAGGTATCAATATGACTTCACAACTGAATGACGTTTTCTTTGTTTTATGAGAAACCTTTTGTTGCACATCAGAGGTCTGGAAGGATTGGTCTGCCGAAGGCTTTCTGGTCCAAAGCCCATTAGCCTTACAGCTTGGTTTGAAATAATTTTCCTCCCCTTTCTACAGTAATTTCTCAAGGAGATGCTGCCTGTCCCACGCGCATGCGAAGCGCAGCGGCTTTAGTTGTACATTTCACATTGTTTCTTTGCAGGTCGCACAGCATTTTTATCTGCGCCCGCAATTGCACAATGCGCGCATGCTTGTCTGCCGATGGGAATTCCATGAGCAAAAGGAATAGTTGTCCAAATTTTGGTTCCTCTCTAAATAAAGCTGTAATGCGCTTTGTTGCAAAGATTTCAATTGGCAAATATTCTTAAATCGCTGTTTATACCATGTTCAAATTTGTTCATGGATTTTTCAGGCACTATACTTTTCCCCCCTCACAGGTGCTCTGCGCGCAGCAAATTGAGTCAGCGCATTGCTTTTGGGATAAAGCGTCTCCTCTGGCCAGTTAACCCTCTTCAGACCAAACCTTTCCTCCTGACATTCTATGTTCTTGTACAGAGACAGTGTAGATATGATTGGTAAAAAGTATTTTAAAGCAGATAATATTAACAGACTCTTAATGTGCTGTTTCAATTGCATATTTTAAAACACCAATTGGATATTTTCTATTCAAATAAGGTCTTTGCATTTGTAAAGCATACCAACCCCACTTTCTTCTGGGGTGCCTGCAAGTAGCAAATGTTAATTTGGGAGTCTGCAGTGCACACCCAAGAGTGATGGGTTTTGTTGTTCATACAGTCATATTGAGTATTTTGTTTCCACAGCGTTTGCTGCCTATTGATGGGGCAAATGACCTCTTTTTTCAACCACCTCCATTAACACCCACTTCCAAAGTGTACACCATACGACCCTACTTTCCTAAAGATGAGGTAACTGCTTTTGACACGTCACTGTTATTGTTAGTGATGCGTTTCCTTTTGTGGCAACACTGGTTACTGCTGAGTCCGTTCATCCCCTCATGAAACAGATGTCCCAGTATCTTGCACAAGGCACGAATGCACGCTCTCAGGAAAACTGAGCTTAAGTGACTTGCCTATGGTTCAACAATGTGCTGTGCAACAGTACGTGTACACCCACATCTTGATTCCTAGTCTCCCACCCCGCCACGTTTTTAGATCTGTGAGTCTTCCCTGTTTCTGAAACCCACGTTAAAGTTTGTCTCCGGTAGAGGAATTTTTGCAGTGGGGACACATGCAATGGATTACCCCTAGGGATGGGCATGCATACTTGTTCACTCAATAATTGTTATGGTAACTGCCAATATTCGAAGAGCTGTATAGGCAGGACGTTGACATTGCATCTCAAAATGTAGCTGCAAAATGTGAAGTACTTCAGCCATTCTTGGCATTTTAGTTAGTGGTAAACCTTTTGATCTGATTTTTGAAAAATTTGTTGTCAAATCTGATTTTGAGTGATACTTTGAAACCAGGAATTCTGTATTAATCGTTACTGATTAGAGCTTTATTCCCCATTTTTTTTTTTTCTGCTGAACAGATTCATAGTGTAGTTTCATTCCTATTAGTTTAGCAAGAAGAATACTTCAAACTGATGTATCAATCAACGGTTAGTTAACACTCTTTACATTGTTTGAACTGCATCCATAAGGATTAACGTAGCTTGAACTTTTGCATTTGTAGCTACATTTAGATGAAACGTGTTTCCTGTGAAATGTCTGTATCTAGGTTGAGTTTGCAGCAGCGCAAATGAATCCTGACTTCGAAGCCAATCAGACAGACAGGGCTGGCACATGAAGTCATGTCCTTCACCTGCTACTTTTAGGCTAGCTCTGTCCTGCGCTGTTGTCACAAGCAGTAAAGCAGCCTTTTCCGTACCTTAGTGCATGACTGTACCTGAGCTGGTTTGTTCTTCTGTAGGCAATGGAATTGATATTTGTAAGCCACCTAAACAAATGATGATGCAGATAAACATGCAGTCATAAAGAATATTTCTTCTTATGAGTTCCCTTTTTTATGAAAGGAGGCTGGAAACATGATAAATGCAAAGCTTTTTTTGTTGAAAAGTGTAAAGTTTCTTATTTAAAGCGTGACTGATACAAGTGTACGCTTTAAACAGATGCAGCTGAAAGCCTTTTAACATGCAGGAAGTCAGGGTCTGTCTGTCCTTCACAGTGGTTAAATTGTTGCACTTGAACACTGGAGGTTTTGAAAAGGGACTTTGTAGCAAGGTTATTGTTCTTCACTGAGTGGTAACTACCCCTCGGGTTTGATTTTGTACTGTTGCAACATGCAGGAGACTGACCTCCAGCCTTTCCTTCCCAGCCATTCAACTTAACCGCAATGTTTTTGACAGGCGACTTTGAGGTACTTTTTGGGGAGAGGGGGAAGATAGCTCGTTTCTCATAGATGGGTACTCTTGTTCTGTGTAACTTCAATGCCTGTCACTACTAGTTTACAGTGGAGCTGTTAATGATATCTCTCTAAAACAAAGTTGTTAGCTTTTGAATGCAACTTATGACTTGAAATCATCTCTTCTCTCCTCTTAGGCATCCGTATACAAGATATGCAGAGAAATGTATGCTGATGGAGCTGATCAACCCTTCCATAGTTTACCAGATTTAATTGGAGACAAGTAGGTATTAGGAATGAATGACCTACAGAGGTGGTTCGGAACGATGAAGTCCTGACGCTGTTATTTAATTTGAATTTTTAAAAGCATGTGTGGGAGGAATGCAAAGAGCATTTGATTTAAGGAGAAAAAAAAAAAATCTGCCCTATGCAGGCCTCAGGAAATTGGGAGTTTGGTTTCCTAAAGATACCATTGACTGTTATGTCCCAGTTTATGCTTTGGTCAACTGTTGTGAGATGTTAGAAAAAAGATTTAGCTGAAACCTCTATATTCTGAAACCTGTGCATCGTAGTATCATATTATTTCAGATTTTGTGAAAGTGTATCATGAGAGTGTCCGTAGTCTGTAGTTACCCTCTGGTATTTTTTCCCAATGTACTGTAGTTCTTCAGATTATTGAAAAATTTTTCAGGACCAATCTCCCAGCTGACTGCCTTGATTTTTTTTTTTATTCTGAAATACGTGTTATAGGTTACCTGTACCAATTTTTAAAAGAATAAGCAGTGACAAATGAGATTATGTTTAAAAAAAAAAAAGGCATTAAATCTGAGTTGTGCAATGAGATACTCTGAGTATTTTTTAAATGTCTCGAGTGTTTAATTTAGATACAACTTTGTAAAGAGGCTGCTCTGTGAGTGGCAGGAAGGTAGTTCAGAAAGGGTATGTAACTGGTATCAAAAAATACCCCGAAGAAGATGGAAGAACAAGGAGGTAATGGCAGCAGAGAAACTGAGGGCAAAAGGTGAACGAAGTTTGTGTCTCTGAGTCAGAAATGTGTATGGAATGAAATTGTGGGATCCTGTGCAGATGTCCAGGTGCAGATGTTGCTCGTAGCTGAGTTTTGACAGCTAATCTGTCTGTTAGTTAATGCTTTGTAGGAACTAATTCTGTGACTGGAGGACTCTGTCACTTCTTTGGTTGACCCTAGAGTCTCCTCTGGAGTATCTGAAGAGCATACTTGTTCAAAGTGAACTTCTTTTGACTGAATTTGGACACTTCTTTCGACAGGTTAGTAGGAGGTCTGCTCACCCTCAGTCTGGATTACTGCTTCGTCTTAGAAGATGAGGATGGCATATGTGGCTATGCTTTGGGAACGGTTGATGTGACTCCTTTCATTAAAAAATGCAAAATGTCTTGGATCCCTTTCATGCAAGAAAAATACACTAAACCAAATAGTGACAAGGAGCTATCTGAGGCAGAGGTTGGTATGACCCGTGAGATCAGAACTGTATGCTGATATCTTTCTTTCCAAAGCAAGTCTTTGGTTTTCTTTTGCATTTTGAGCTTCCATGTAATTCAATTTTTTTACCTTTCTAAAGTCTTTGATGAGCGTTGTATCTGATGTCTTAGAAGGTGACAGTAGAATTATTCGCTGCCAGTCAGATGCAGCTGTGGGTTGTAATACACCCATGAAGTGTACTTTAGTAGTAATGAATGCAGTAAATGTAAGCCACCTTAATCTAGCGAAAATTAGATTATGAAAATAAAGGATTGCTTCTGCTCTGTCCTACTGCAAAATGAGATATTAGTTTCCCCATGCTGCAGGTAAGGCTAACCCGCTGATAGTCACATCAGTTAAAGTATGGAAAACAAAGTAAAGAACACTTGGGTTTGCTTTTAATATCTATGAGCTGTTTGTGGAATGTAACAGCTGTAAATAGTGCAAAATGACATCTCACCTTTAGCAAGTGCTAAAAATCAATATCTTGAATTGTTTTTGGAATAAATTAGAAAATAGATGTCACTGAACTGCCAGAAATAGCGAAAAGTTCTAGCTGATGCATTCTTGTCAAGGAAAGAAATGTGTTCGTTTAATACTGAGAGGTGCTGATACACACCTGTACATGGAAGGAGGTGTGGACAAAGCTGTAGTGGAGGCAGGCCCAGAAACACCACTTCTTAGTCTTTTTCTTCCCCTCTCAAGAGGGAAAGAATATTTTCCAGAAAGTCATCTCCAACAAGTTGTCTGAGTACAAAGGCTGGTGTCAGACTGGTGGGCCTCCTAAGGGAATCCCCAGATGGTAAGGGCAGGCCAAAAATGGTGTATATGGCAGTGTGCCCTTGCTTTATGTGACTAGGACTTAGATAAAGTCTTTACGGAGGTCATGGCTCTGAGAGCACAGGCCTTCCCACAAGCAAAGCAAAGCTTCCTGGAAGCTGGATGAAATGTTTGTCACCCTGTTGTGAAAATGGCCACTACTTATATGCAGGCTTGGTGGGGGAAAAGTGAAGTACATTTAAAAAACAAAAACCAAACAACAAAACAGCCTTGCAGCAAATATCAGTGTTCTGGGATAGGTGTGACTAGAAGGTATCTTAATAGCTCCACTACCGCTGTTGAAGTGGAGCTAATTCTGCAGTCTGTAGGTTTTATGGCTTGATGCTAATGTGTATAAGGATGTGTGAAACTAAACATGGTGAAACTGTAGTAGATACAGTAAGGGAGAAGGGGCCTTGATTTTCAGCAGTTAAAAGCCAAACTTCAAAGAGAAAGCAGGAGGTATTTTGTGCTGATAAACTAGCTTTTCCTTTCAGAGGTTTAAGAACATTTTTTTGCTGTTGGTACATTACCCCAGAATTTCTGCTGCTGGTACAATATCTCGGAAAAAGTCTGTTTCTTGAGACTATGGGCTTCAGGGCTGTTCCCAGGAGTACAGAGGAGCTATTTGTACTTTGCTATTGAGAGAGATGCTGTGGGGTGTTATCTGTTCAGCCTGTTGACACTATAAAGGAATGTAGAAAATCTTCAATAGTTACTTAGAAGCCATTGTCATTGAAGATCATGTATGGAAAAGTTTTCTCACAATATATTATTAATTTGCTTTCCTTTACAGACTTCTTGCCTCTTGATTATCTCAGTCTCCACTTTGGTTTGAAAATCTCCCTTTCTGTATTTTTTAGATAATTTGATTCAAATTGTTGGCATTTAATACAATTCAGTTGTTCTCTAGTTTACTTGAACACATCTTGAGCCCCAGACTTCATGGGATAAATAAAATGTTTTGTTTCACAAAAGAAAAATCCAGTCCTCTGGCTTGTCATACTGTTGTGAGCTTATCTTGCAGTTTAGTCTAGGTTCCTGTCAGGGAAGTTTATTTGGTATCTGCTTTTCCTGAGATTAGTTATTATTGTTCGCAAGAGATGAATGCATCATCTCTACTTGCTTCTTAGCCCCGTCTGTATCCTACTCCTTGATAACCTGTTTTACCTCTTGTAGCACTTCTGTGGTTGGAAGAAACAGTTCTCACCTTTGCCTTAGTGCTTGAAGCCAGCATGGCTAGCTTTGAACGCTTTCTGTGGGATTGTGGCTGTTACAGCTGTGATAAAGAAAAGCCCAGAGGGGCAGGCATGGTTCCGAACCTGAAGCAGCTCAACAAGTTTGAAGTAGTAACTTTGAACATAGACTCTGCCTGCAAGAGTTTGGGAGATGGCAGTTTATAGATTTGAGGGGACTGCATTTAAACTTGACCGGGGTGGGGGCAGAAAGTGGAGGTTGCTAATGTTGTGGTTCCTTGAGCGATGAAGTCCTAGTTTGGGTTGTTATGATAATTCTAAATAAATGAAGCTAGGTGCTAGTTTATTTGTGCCAGTGCTCCCTAAAGGTTTTAAAATTCAGTAACCAGCAGGGGGAATGAGTTGAGTATATTTCAGATTTGGCTTTGTTTGCTTTTGCATTGCCTTACTTGATTGTGCCATTCCCATGAGATGCATGAAGTTAACACCTGATGTCACATTTCCAAAGACCTTCCTGGGTGATAGCAGGAATAAATAGTCTTTAGCGATCAACAAGGCTTATTTCGAGCTAGAGACAAGTTTGCCTTTGGGTCAAGTGCTCTAAGATAATTGCATGGACATGAGAGATGTCTCCAGGCTACTGTGAACCAAAGAATGCGTGTGGAAGGTTAGGGCACTTAGAGGTAAAACTGCCCATGTAAAATGCAAAGAAAAGGAATATCTGTGCACAAGCTTTTGGTTATGGATTGGCTTATGGTTTTTCTCACTTGAAGTGTGGGTCACTGAGAAGCCGCGCAAGGAGTCTTGCATTCCTCCTTTGACAGTGTGAGAAGCTTCTGTAGCCTGCCTTTTTATCTGGAGTACAGAGAGCAAGGCAGCAGGTAAGGAACAAAATGGCCATCAGCGGTGTAGTTGAAAAGCATGCTGACTTGGAGGTATGCTCCGTGTGCAAAGCAGCCTCTGTTAATAAAGATGAATGAAAATGGAAAGTTGGATAATAATTAAATGTCTGTTTCCTATATTGTTTTCAGAAAATAATGCTAAGCTTCCATGAAGAGCAAGAAGTATTGCCAGAATCGTTCCTTGCTAACTTCCCATCATTGATCAAGATTGATATCCACAGAAAAGTGACCGATCCAAGTGTGGCTAAAAGTATGATGGCCTGCCTGCTCTCTTCTCTCAAGGCTAATGGTAAGCTTCTTGCACTTCCTTGTTTCCTAACTACATGTTAGTTCCAGGAGGCAAGGCAAACTTGCACTGGTTATGTTAACGTGCTGCGTTTGCATGTCGGCCGGAGATATTCAATTCCTGCCATAGTTGGCACTCTAGATGTAGGTAAATAATGATCAAAGCTTTTGGATATCTAACTTCTGCTACTGTCTTTGGTAAAAGGTAGCTTTTCACTTTAGCCATTATCCTGCAAATTAGAAAATAGGAAGAACTGAGGGAGCAATTTGGCAATGAGAGCACACATTTTTACATCTCGAACAACGCACAAATGTTTGTGTTTCCTCTGCTGGCATTGCTAATGATGCTTTTTCATATGTGTGGCAGTGTGCACTGGTGGGTAACTACCCAAACCTTCAATATGGGGAAGTACTTGGCTGTCTGCCTTACTGCACACCTGAGGTTCACAGTTTCTTTGTGCGATTCGGTGTTGTTTTCTGAGCCAACATCAGAGGTTCAGGATGCTCTTACGTGAAATGAAAGGTGTGCAGAGGGTTTGTTCAGGCTGACAAGATGTCTGCAGTGTGCAGTCCCTTTAGAGGATGATCAGTTATGTTGCCATAAATCTGGTATCGTTTGGGCACTGTGCTCCATGTGGGCTTGGATCAGTCATTTAAATAGGTTTAAACGTTAAAATAGGTGGGAACTCTAGTAATATTTGATGTCTGCTTTTTACAGCAAGTCTTCTCCTACAATGTTTTTTCGTTCTTCCTTCTTCAGGCTCCCGTGGGGCTTTTTGTGAAGTGAGACCAGATGATAAAAGAATCCTGGAATTTTACAGCAAGCTGGGTTGTTTTGAAATTGCTAAAATGGAAGGATTTCCAAAGGATGTTGTTATCCTTGGAAGAAGCCTGTGAAGTGCTTGACAGCGAACTGTTCCAGTACTGTAGTCCCTTAACAGCTGGACAGGTAGTGGTGGGGATCTTCATATGGTCTAGCTGCACAAAGCCAGCAATAAGCCAGCTTAGTAGAAGGGGCTATGCGAAAATCACCCATCACACATTCAGACTGTAATTTGTTGGAAGAGGATAATGCTGCTGAAAACACTGTTGTAACAAAGAGAAACCTTGTCCTCTCCTGGTCCTGTGTGAAGTGCCAAGGAGTCTTGCATGGGCTATAGCTTCTCAGAGGAATCCCTCTCAATCAGTGCTGTGGCTAGCAACAGTTCTCTGCGTTCCCGTGTCAACAGAAAAGTGGTCTCTGTCAGAAGTATCTATAAAGATGCAGGTTTTTCTCTGTCGTAGAACAGGATGTGCAACTGGAAGTTGCAGAAATGGGAGGGATTGCTTGTGTCAATCAGCAAATTTAAAGATAAGTAGCTACAGTTCTATTTTTTACTATCTTTATGCTTGTTGATAAAGCAATGACCCATTGTCACTTCTAATGACCATTGGTTCAAGCTTTGTGCTTTGTTAGGGACAAATGTGCAGTGGTCTGTGGCAGAAGTCACTTAATGACAAACTTGTAAATTTTGATGTATATAAACTGTATGCTGACTAACTTTTTGTTTACTGGTTTTTGTAACTTTTTCTTTTGAAAAGTGAAATGGTATAGGTCCAAGATGGCACTTCTGAATAACCTAAAACCACAGTGGAGAACGAATCTGTGCTCAGCACTGACCTTTCTTATTGTGCCTCATATGCAGGGCTAGAAACTGACCATCTTGGGTAAGGGGCGTGGATCCCAAATGATCTTTCCTTCACACGGCAATTTGCTGCTGCTTGAGGTTATCATCATTCTCCTGGGACTGAAACAGCAATTCACAGGGTGGTCTGCCAAACCCGTTAGTTTTGGTAACCTTCGCACGGGATTGTGGATGAAAGATGGTGAGGGGGAGAGAGCTGGCCCACAGCTGGGACTTCCGCTTGGAAGAGTCACCATGTTTCAAAGCCTGTTCGTACTAGTTCGATTAAATCAGGGTCTTCAAGTCCTGCACATTTGTATCAACTTTTCTATAAGAAATGCCACAATAAGCACATTTTTACACATTATTTAAATGGTTACCTACTTTTAAATGTTCCAAGAGTTTAATGTTTTTACCCAGGTCTGATGTGTTTGGCTATGGGATCTGGTAGTGAGGTAGTTGCATCATTTATGAAATTGGTATTTCACAGAAGTCCCAGTGTCCCGGATACGTAATTGGCCAGTGGTATACACCTTGCAGTACTTTGCTTCTTTCACCTGCTGCCATCACCTGTATTTATCTTCCTTTTTAATTTTTCTGGTTTTTTGTTTTTGTTTTGTTTTGTTTTTTCAGTGGTGCGCAAAGGAAGTTTCGTTCCTTTTACAAGCCTCCAGCTACACAGAAGAAGTTAGGCAACCTGTAATGGATGGCATTAAGACTGCAATAATGTTGTCTGCTACCTGTAAGGAGAGGCTGTCTTTGGCCTTCTGGTGCAGTCACATGCAGGATTTTTTTTTTTCCTTTGCAGAATGTGAACAATTTTTTAATGCAGTAGTGAAGTATTTAAGTTGAAACAAGTTTATTTCATTTTTAGAGAGAGGTACGGGGTTGTGCTATGGGATTTCATGTAAGTCAGAGCTGAATGCCACTAGTTTTTATACAGCTTTGAGTGCATGTTGAGTAGCTGATACCTTGGTTTGTCAGGTGGGAGAGTTTTGTTTCTTCATGGATACTGGAGTCAACTTATTTTATCTGGATGCATAACATTACAGCATAGGATGCTTGTGGCCTTATTTCTTGGCATTTAAGGAGTTGCCACATTTTCTCTTCCTATGACTTTGTTATTATTATAGAAGTTAATTGTATAAGCCTATGGAATGTCAGGCCGATACCATCATTCTAGGATTGTAAAATGATACGTTGACATATCTTTCATGGTTATGAATTTTCATTGAGGTTGGAATGCCACTTTCATTAATCTGTTTTTAGATCAACAGTATCTGTAGCAGAAAAAAGCAACCTGTAAAACTGTATTTGAAGACCATGTGAGAAATAGAATAAAAATTGAGAAGTGAATGTAAATAAGAAACGTGTACTGTGTGTGTTGAGGTTCCAGAACCAAAGTGGTTCAGCAGTGTGTGTTACACCATGCTGTACGTGTTGGATGCCCTCGGGATCAGCTGGCAGAGAAATTTGTCTCTGATTTTGGTGGTAGCAGTGTGCTGCGTGGTAGATACTTATCTGCGCTGATGCTTTACATAGGCAGGCATTCAGTGACCCTTCAGAAGTACTCACCCCAGAGATTTCTGGGGTGGAAGTGACCTTTCTTGTTGGCCCTTCTGTGAGTAGCACCAGTTGAACTTTACCTTTTACTGTAAAAAAGTTCTGTCGAAGGCGGTCTCCAGTGTCTGGCAAAGCCAGTGTGAGCCATGTGCAGCAGTGCTCCTTCGCCCTTTCTTACACATTTCCCCCCCTGTATTTTTTCCCTTGATGGCTGCTAGATTTGGAGGTTTCTGAAACCCAGAAGAGCCTGCCAGCAGAAGCCAGGTGAGAGATCAAGTGACTTGAGAGTTGTGCTGTGTGTAAGGAGCAAACGTCGTAGCTCCACAGTCTGGCCTTAGTTGAACATCCACAAGATTTAACTTATAAAGCGAAACCCCTGACATAGCTACAGCAGGTAGCTTCCTGCCTAGGATGACAGCCAAGCAAAAGGGGGGGGGTCAAGGGTAGTAAAACCAACTTTTTCTTAAGGTGAGTTCATGAGAGTTCATCCACCTGCTGTAGAAGTGCACTGGTTATGCAGTTCAAAAGGCATGCGTTGTGGGGAGCGTGATAACCCGCAAGCTGAGCAGGGAGATGAGCAGTTAAAAACTTCTGCTAACCCAGTAAATGTGTGCTAAGTTAAAACAATGTTTTTTCTTAACAACACCATGACGTGTTGCATATAGGAGTCTCTTTTCTTGAAGCGTGTTTCACGAAGTCTTGGCAGAAATGGCCATATGAGTTGTGAAGCAGAAGTGGGCTCTCCTGCCTCCGTCGCAGACGGGTCGGGTACGTGATGCGCTGCCGCCAGCCAGGTGGCTGCGGAGAGCAGCTACTGCAGAAGCAAACGGGTGTGCTTGTGTAACCATCGCTGAGTGAGCGCTTGCCTTTTTCTGGGACCAGGATCAGCTTTTCAAACCTCTTCCGTCGTGTTTTTCTTGAACTGACTCCAGCTGGAGCAGAGCAAATGGCTGGCTGGTGGAGGTCTCCTCTGCGGTGGGAGCAGAGCCAGCTTCCAACTGAGAACGTGGTGTGAGCTCGTTGTTAGCAGGGTTTGTTTTAATTCAGTGGCTCCCCCCTCCGCCCCTGCGGCACGGGCCAGGCGCATTCCCTTTCTGCGCTGAAAGGCCAGTGCAGCCCTCTGCTCTGCGCGATAGATTTTGAAGCAGGTTCTTGCCTTCTGCGTTGGAAGGCTGCCGTACCGCAGTCCCCAGTGTCAGACTCCGCTGCTCTCGCCCACGCCAAAAGGGATGGAGATGAGCAGGTTCCTGCTCCCTGCTACCCTCCTACCCCTCTGCTACCCCTCCTCACGCCTCTCCTGGCTCCAGCGGTGTCTGGGAAGGCTGGTGTCCAGGGGAGGAGCGGTGCATGGACAAGGGGCACTGAGGGACGTTCTTCTGGCGTGGCGTTGGCGCAGCTGGCAGCGGGGTCGGTGAGTGCGCTGTCCTGCAGAGCTCGGTGTGGGCAGGAGACCCCCAGTTAGAGGATGCGGTGGTGTGTTTCATCTCCAGGGCGGCTTTTGGGCTGTTCATCCTCACCGCTGAAGACCCTCTCCCCAGAAAAATCTTCTGAGGGAAGAGGCCGGTTACCAGGAAAAGTCGTTAGGCTCCCGCTGGGGTAATCACCCTCCTGCTTATTGCAAGGAAATAAACCGCTACAACTTCGGCACTTTACCAGGTCCTCCCCGCGCAGCTGCTCCGTCGAGGGATCCCCCCACCTCCCTGACGCCAGCGGGCCCCCCCGCGGCGTGCGGGACGGTGCTGCGGGGCCCGCTGCTTTTTGCCAGCCCGGAGCCGGGGGCGGGCGCGGGGCGGAGCGGCCCGGCCCATCCCGGCACGGCACAGCTCGGCCCGCCCCCCT
>Ga0065711_1027463_pt1 | contig 49166 bp, 39 predicted proteins | sample Hoacrofraction12_FD_59098 | JGI IMG/M metagenome (GOLD analysis project Ga0065711, IMG submission 59098) | Hoatzin crop microbial communities from Cojedes, Venezuela - Epithelial fraction 12 v2 (version 2) | ecosystem: Host-associated > Birds > Digestive system > Esophagus > Crop | place... | reverse complement strand
GCACTCCCTGCAGCCAGAGACCTGGACACCCGCGTTCTTGCGTGGGGCCTCCGTCTGGGTCCCCACACTCCTTCGAGCAACACCTTTACCACGGGTGGTAACCATGGCTAGAATATTTAGCCCTCATGTTCTCTTTCAGAAGCTGCGTCACAGCTCTTGGATTCTTCTTACAAAGCGATTGGTTACCATAAACTGTGTAGTCTCTTCCATGCCAGACTGTGTGTTTGATTTCCTGCCTCTCCAGGGACTAAAAGCCTGATGTCTGGTATATAGGATAAGGCCAACATATGAAACATTAGGCAGAACTTCAATACATATAGAAAAATGTCTGACTGCTGATTTCTGATGGGGACTGGCATTATCATTGTTTTCTTCTTTTTAGCAAATAGATTAAATAGATTTGTAAATTCCTCAGTCAATACTAAATAAGTGGAAATAGCATCAGAAGACAGGAAATCAGATAACTTCCACAGTTTTCTAAAATGACACTAAGACTGCTTACCAAGAAATCTGAACCAGTATGAATGATACTTGTACTCTTAGAGGCTCCATCGAGGGAGAAGAGTCAATGACAGAAACATTGCAGCTGAATGTTGTAAATGTTCGAAGTATTTCTCTCAGGAGTAGCATATTAGCCTTTACTGTTTGGTTATTCTACAGTAAACTGTCAATGTTTTGTAATTATTCATCCCCTGAAATTATTCATCTCCTGAAGACTGTATGAAGTGTTTGTGTACTGCTGTAATTACAGAATGGGTGTTTCAAAAGGAGGGTGAAATATTTGTAAAAAGAACCGCACTCATATAGCTGTAAAACAAAACAAAGTTGTGGATAATCTTTCTTGCACACTAATTCCTGAAATGCTTTACATATTAAAATAGTAAAGGCATAAGCATTAGATTATAAAGAAGAGGGAGTAGGTGGAATTGAGTAGAAATGGTGTAAGTAATGGTGAACAGTATTTTCAATTGTGATTTTAAACAAGACAGGGAGTTGCTGAAGCAGAGATGTAACAGGAGTCTCATCCAGACAACATGATCTGCAGTGACTTAATTGTCTGACAGTATTTAGAGAGGAATTTTGAATTTTGCCATTTCTTTGGTGAGGTTTGCGTAAGTATTTTAGAAACGCAACATTTAGAAGCAACGCAATTGTAATAGTCTGTGGATATCTGCAGACTTCTCAAACTTTTAAATCCTCTTTTATGCAAACAAACAGGATGACAGTAGTATCAGTCAGGCTTTTGCCAAAGTTGCATATTTGGAGCAGTTTCCTAGGTAGAAATCAGTCAGTGATCTGAGTGATAGTAGCAAATGAGAAACACATGCAATCAGTCTTGCTATTGTTGTTTTTACTATCTCATGCTCATCTACCATCTGTAGCTTGAAATGTTTCTCATTTTGGACTCAGCACATTTTGAACAGAAGTGGAAAATATCAGTGTTTTGACTTTCTAATATCTGTGGACTAGAGAGTGTACAAGCGTGTAAATACATGATCGCTTCAGAAGAAGGAGGACACGGACAGGATGTAGAGCAGCGCTGCCCTAAAGTTGCAGCAATGAACAATAAATGTCTGCAGAATTGCTCTACAGGAGAGAGGACTCTTTCCTTTTTACACTGTGCTCAAGACCTCCATCCTTAAGAGTGTGAGCTGTTCATGCCTATAAATTGGACCACACCAAAAACATATTTATATCTCCTTTAGATGGCCATAAACATGGAATCTGAAATTAGTCTTCAGGTGGAATTATTTTCAGACTTTCTTTTCAGAGAACTCGAAGTCTTTTAAAGTCTCAGAAGAAATATTTCTACATGCCCAATGCAAAGTCCTTAAATGGAATTGCCTTCAGGGGGATTCACGTATGTTCCAATTGATTCCATATTTAAAATCCAGCCTAATGAAAGCAGACAATCATGTGCACAGTGGAAAAAGTTCAGGAAAGGACAGAAGGATGTATGTTTTAAACTAAATCAAGAATAAGGAAAGGTTATGATATGTTACAGGCATATTTTTATACCATACATACTTACTGTATATTCATGTGTATGTGTATGTGTGTGAATCTACACTGCAGACAACTGTGTCATGTAAAACTCAGCAATAATATGCAATATGCAGAAATAGCTATTTCATCAGACCTTGTGGTGTTCAACCAGATGATAACGAAGGAAAAAAATCTGTATACTTCTTTGCAAAGGGTAATAGAAGTAGCAATGTTCTTCCGGACTTTCACTTTAAATTATCCATAAAGGATTAATATGCTACTGTAGAGTGAACAGGCAATGCTGAGATAACTTGGGGATGAGATGTATAGTCCAAGTGTTGATGTTTACCTGGAGCTTTCTTCTGGTTCTTCTGCAAAAGTCTGCCCAACGAGAATAGTTGCACCCTTTCCACCCCTTGGCACTTTATTTAGGAAATTGTTAGGCTGTCTTGTGGATATTGCATTTGTCATCAACATGCATCTTCGCTCTCAAACCTAATGGTTAACTAGACTCTGAGCTCATTTTCTCTCCCAACAGATATTCTTGGTGAAAATAATCTGAACAGAAGTGTATCAGCTCCAATTTATTTGCACAGTTAAACAGTAGGTGGTACTTGCTGGATCTGTCACACAGAACACGAGCAGAGTCACTACAGGCACTCAGAAAAATGCAGTTCTTGTATGTTGGCTGCAGGCTGGACATCCCAGTGTATGTAATCATATGAGAAATGCTTCTGGGGTTGAAATGGTGCTTTCAGTGATCTTTCTGATAATGAAACACCAGTTCCTGTATTCACTACCTCTCAGCCATTATTTCTCTAACACTGCAGGATAACATGAAGATATGAAGACTGGATTGCGCTTCTCTATTATTAATTTTTAGCTTGAATAATTTTTCCATCCATCCTGGCATTTTCATTTTGTGGCAATAAGTACTGAGTTAATAATTTTGCCACTGTTAGTGACATAATATAATAACGACCAAAACTAGAACAGAACAGAATAGAATAGAATAGAACAGAACAGAACAGAACAGAACAGAACAGACTTTCAGAGGATTTTTCAGATGTTAGGATGGTTATATCCTAAAACTTAACTGAAAGAATAATTCTGAGGTTTGTGCATTGAGAGTGTGGAGCAAGTTCCCAAGAAAATTTGAAGTTTTGCTATACTGGCACTATATTTACATATTAGGTCCCTCAATCAGTGACTGTTATGGACTAATACCGTAGAAGAATTTATTCTCAAAATAAAATTTTAAAGTATAAAAATAAGAATTTCTGAGAATTTTGTTTCAGATTTTTTATCCTGTTTCTCAAACACAGCTGAAATCTGCAGTGGTGGCTCTAGGTGGCACATTCTAACTGTTTTACTAATGCAAATGTCTTCAGAGGATGTCACGTACTGGTCAGCAGCTCATGCTAAGGAGTGAGAGAGACATACTGCACATACATGGGCCATACAGGGGTGAGGTCATTCCAATGTCTGTTGGATGGACACAGAACACCACATCTGTAGAAACAGACCAAGAAGTTAATGAGGGGAGACTGTATGCTCTCGGTATGTGAAGAGTGGTCCTTTCAATAGGACATGTGAGCAGAAAGCGCCAGATATTTTTCTTTTGCAACCTTAGCTTTCTTTTCTCTCACATGTAGAAGAGCATTGCATTTGAAGTTTTCAGAACAGATCTATCCACAGGTATTAAACAAGAAGGAAGTTTTATAAGAAAACAGTGAAAACAGACATAATTTCAGAACAGGTGTAGTATGTGCATCCCTCCCTGCCCTGCATTTATTTCAGGCCAAATTTTATATGTCAGACTGCACTGCCGGATGACTTCTTATGAACACTTAACTGAAGGCATTTGTGATAACCCATTATTTTTGCATGGTAGTAAAGTACTGTAAAAACAAAAATTTTAGAAAATTGATAATTTATCTGAAGTGAAATTTCAGTTTTCATTTTCCCTTTAATGATCTCCAAATAAACTAGATTAACAAGATGATTTTTTTTTTTTACCTCTTTTGCTACATTGCTAACCAGTCTGAAGTCTGGAATATTCCTGATGACACGACATAAAATGGGGTAATAATACATTTTATTGCTTGAAGGTGAAATGATTTCCTTTCATGCTGTGAGCCAAATATAGAAGATCGGATTGCAGCTGGTATAGAAAATTTATACAATGAATAGTAGTTACGTTTCTGAAGGAATGGATCTTATTAGAAAAAAATACTCTTGACAGGCAAAAGCCCAGCATACCAAGGAAGGACAGTGGGCAACCAGTTGTACCTCGAAACACAGTACAGGAAATGTTTGTACTTCAGGCATAAGGTGGTGTTTTCTTGTTCACCTTTCAAGGCTAAAAAAATTCTTACACTTTAGCTAACTTCCTCTGAGCACTAGAGTTTAGATGTTTTGGGTAATGTTTAAAGAGCTTCATTCTTACATTAAATACTGTGTTGCTGAGAACACAGTTATGTTAGTTGCATTGTTCACGTTTTATATGAACTGTTTGCACTGGGACTTCTCATGTGAACTTTCTGTCATTTTCTGCAGCTTGTTTTGCTTGTAGTTTTATGCCGTGTGGTTTGCATTGTTTCTTTGATTACTGTTTTTATTTTACTGCAAATGTTACAAATAGGGCCTCTATGAAATAATTGGGAGTCTTAATCCAAGCTCTGGTGAAACATCAACCTATCTTACAATTAATTACATTTGTTCCTGCTGTTTATATTTAGTGTGATGAAATAATATCAAGTAAAATCATTCTAGAGCATCTTGGGGAATGCAGCCGAAAACTGTAGTGAGTGAAATGCAGAGAAGGATGAAATTACAAGGAGATTCTCCTTCTTCCAAGGAGGACCTAATTTCTAAGCAGGAGAGAAAGAGTACTATTTCTAGTAACCAATCTGTAGAAATCAGTCTGTAAATAAATATGACATGATAGATTTATTTTACCTCAATATAAAATGTCAGCAAAAACATTGTCTCTTTCAAAAATAAGATAGCCATGTATAAGCATTTCATAAAAAAGCAAAGTAACTTGTGCACTTGAAAAGTATCTCGTCATATATTGGATACATTTTTACACCAAAACTTCTGCTTTTTAGAAATTTATTACAACCAACATAATAAAGGGTAGCACATTCAAAACCTTTTCAGCAGAAATGGAGAATTCGCAGTAATGATCTTTTACAAACCTTCTTAAGTTCATCATCCAAGTACCTTGTTAAATACGCTGCAGAATCAAGAAGTCCACGGAGAATGAAAAGTTAATTTCAAACCTGTTAATTAAAGAAAAGTAAAAACATGTGTTGCCGGTGGGAAAATGTATGTCTCCTTCACATCTGTACTATCATGGCTTTACAACATGCAGCTAAAAGAAAATGGAGAAATTACGTGTTGCCTCTAGGGCCTTTTCATGCTAATGTGTTGTAGAGCCATATGAGGTAAATGTGAATCAAATCATTAGTTTTCTTTGACAGCAAAAAGAATTTTATACAAAAAAAGAAACAACAGTATTCCAGTAAATCTGTTTATGCTAGTTCTGTATTCCTTGATCAACAAAACTGCATCATTATGTCCCAGCGCAAGGGAGATGACTTTACAGGATGAGATTTTAGGTTCACCTGTGTCCTGTTCCTAGTTGTGAGTATCACGTAACTTGTGCCTTCCTCGGAAAACGTGTATCTATACATTTGTGTACAACCCGTTCTGTTGGTAATATCTCTTCTGTTAATACGCATTAACAAGAATGAGTTCCTGCAGGGCTCCTGCAGGGCTTTATAAAAGTGAAGTGCTAAAGATCTTAGGTTTCTTTGTTCAATAAATATTACTATGGTTACTTTTATGTAATAAATTTCACTTTTTATTACAGCACTAGATGTGTCAGCAGAAGGCAAATACAGATTGTTTTTCATAAAGTAACAGATCATTCTTTAAAATACAATAAATTTCTTCTCCTGTTTTTCATTCCCAGTGATTGGCTTATCATAACTGAATTACAATATATTTCTTGGTTCCATTTTTACAAAGAATAACAGAGTCACACAGTCACAGAATCACAGAATGGTAGGGGTTGGAAGGGACCTCTGGGGATCATCTAGTCCAAACCTCCTGCTAAAGCAGGGTCACCTACAGCATGCTGCACAGGACCTCGTCCAGGCGGGTTTGGAGTATGTCCAGGGAAGGAGACTCCACACCCCTTCTGGGCAGCCTGTCCAGTGCTCTGTCACCCTCAAAGTAAAGAAGTTCTTCCTCATTACATTAGATAATATTTTCTTAAATGTCTTCCTGTTTCCTACCCAGCTGGGGACAAGAAAGCATAGGTATAAATGAGCGTTCAGGATGGACTTCAGTGCATATGACGTAGTTAGTGAAAAGTCTGCTACATGTTTTGAGAGTTGTGCTAGACATTATCAAGTATCTAACTGGAAGGCAATAGGAATGGTCGTAAATGCAAGTTTTGATTCTAGATTCAAAAGCATAGAAAAAATCGCAGGCAAACCCAGGTGCTACTGATGCATTTAAACTTGACTTGCAGAAAGGTAGCACCCCGACAGGCATTTGCAATTGATTAGCAGCGACCACTTCTTGTAACAGAACTTCATTATAAGAGAATCATCAAATGATTAGTCTAGAAAGGACCTCTGGAGATCATTTCATCCAGCACTCCACTCGCAGCAGGACCAATTTCAAAGTTATAACCATCTTGGATGGTAGATCATAGAATCATAGGATCATAGAATCATAGGTTGGAAAAGACCTCTAGGATCATTGAGTCCAGCCATCCACCCAACACCACCATGTCTACTAAACCATATCGTGAAGTGCCACATCTACATGTGTTTTTAACACCTTCAGGGATGGGGACTCAACCACCTCCCCGGGCAGCCTGTTCCAATGCCTGACCACTCTTTCAGTAAAGAAATTTTTCCTAGTATTCAATCTAAACCTCCCCTGATACAACTTGACGCCATTGCCTCTCATCCTATCACTAGTTGCTTGGGAGAAGAGACCAACACCTGCCTCACTACAACCTCCTTTCAGGTAGTTGTAGAGAGCGATAAGGTCTCCCCTCAGCCTCCTCTTCTCCAGACTAAACAGCCCCATTTCCCTCAGCTGCTCCTCGTGAGACTTGTTCTCTAGACCCCTCACCAGCCTCGTTGCTCTTCTCTGGACACACTTCAGCACCTTAGTGTCCTTCTTGTAGTGAGGGGCCCAAAACTGAACACAGTACTCCAGGTGTGGCCTCACCAGTGCCGAGTACAGGGACACGATCACCTCTCTGCTCCTGCTGGCCGCACTATTCCTGATAGAAGCCAGGATGCCGTTGGCCTTCTTGGCCACCTGGGCACATTGCTGGCTGATGTTCAGCCAGCTGTTGACCAACACCCCAAGGTCCTTTTCCACTGGGCAGCTTTACAGCCAATCCTTCCCAAGCCTGTAGCATTGCATGGGGTTGTTGTGACCGAAGTGCAGGACCCAGCACTTGGCCTTGTTGAACCTCATACAGCTAGCCTCGACCCATCGATCCAGATCCCTCTGCAGACCCTTCCTACCCTCAAGCAGATCGACACCCCCGCCCAACTTGGTGTCATCTGCAAACTTACTGAGGGAGCACTCAATCCCCTCATCCAGATCATTGATAAAGATGTTAAATAAGACCAGACTCAAAACTGAGCCCTGGGGATCACCACTCATGACTGACCGCCAACTGGATTTAACTCCATTCACTACCACTCTCTGCGCTCAGCAAACCTTTTTGCTCAAGACCTTGTCAAGCTGACTTTGAGCATCTACAAGGATATAGTCTCTCTGGGCAACCTGTTCCAGTGTTTGATTACTCCTAATGTCATTTTTTTTCCCCTTTTAATGTCTGTATTTATACTGCTACTGTATCTTTCTGTATATTTGGCATGATTAGGGAAAGGAATCATTAGGCTGAGGAAATTAGTTCCCCTGTCATTCTTGGACATTTTTGATAAAACCACTATATTGGCAGATCCATATTTGGTTAGAAGCAGTAGACTTTTTTTTAGGTTAAGAGAAAGACTGACCAGAGAGTGACAATTAGCAGTCTGCTTGCATAAAGTATTTGAGATTGGTCACCAGTCCCTGAGCAGCATTGAGAAGGTTTTAATCTCTGCGTCCTGGCAGGCTAGGACTGTTGCTTTTTATTCAGCATGATCCTTCACTAGACCAAGGGACTTGAAATCCCTGAACTAAAACTATGCAAGATAAGTGTAACGCATCTTCCATGGACTCTTGTTTATCCCTGGATGGGTGGAGGTAAGCTATTCATATGATTGGAAGCTTCTGTGTCAGTCTCACCCATTTACCTGCCTTTGCAGCTTGAGGAAGGGTAGGCATAGTAGTAGAGTAGTAGCACTACCCAAAACTGAGCTTGCTTATAGTTTTGTAGCTAAATACATCACTAACTACATCTGAATTCACAGAGTCAGAAGTTCTACAGCCAGAGGGGATCATTACGTTCACCTTGTCTGACCTCCTGCATTACATAAAGGGTAGATTTCTTCAACCATTTTTACAATTAACACCAATTCCTATTAAAAAAACCTTAAAGATACAGAGAATCTACTACATGATAATAACTCAAATAGTTAATTATCCTCTATGTTAAAAATGTGTGCCTTTTCTAGTCGCGGTGCATGAATGCTCAGTTTCTAGCTACTAGATGGATCATGGTACTAGACATTTTATGAGGCACATAATTATTCATTAAACTGAATGTTTGCTTTAAAAATATTTTATAATGGGAGACATCAGTTACTTTTCCATAATGTAAAATTTGAAATATTAATTAAATCCCTCCATTGAGAGACCCTAGAACACACATGCCCTGGACTTGCATTTGATTTCACTCATACTCATCTCTACTCTTCTGCCTCCCGTCTTCCTGTTCTCTGTTTATACACTACTTGCTGTAGCAGAGTCAACATATTATGAGTTCATTTACTTTTCATGTGTTTAAATGTGTTCCCATAATAGCACAAAACCTTTAATAACTATGGGATCATTTGGATAAAGAATGTGTATATGATTCTTGCATTTTTCCTTCTCTTTTCTGATGGCTGGTACATTTATTTCTAGTATACAACTCTGTGTATCATTTTTTCCTGTACTTGTGTTGTCATTAGCATTATAAAGAGAGTTAGTGAATGTAAGATTGATGTTTCAGCCTTTGTAACATTTGACTTTCAACTTTTTCAAGAAGAGCCACAGTAAGAGAACATTTATGGCACTGTTCAATTCTTCTTTGTTAGAAGGGCAGTTATAATTACTGTTAAAAAGTCTAGCAAGATAAACTCAGATGAGACTGTCATAAAAAATGAACACATCTACACAGTCAGCAACATCCAAGGTCAGAGAACCAAAGAATGAAGATACATCCACATTGCCATAAAACAAGGCCTTCTAGGGTAGTACTGCATCGGGTAATGGCAGATAATTTGCTGCTGTATGTTTGTTTTCTGTTCTTGTTTACTCATACTGAGGATACTTTTGAAAGTGTTTAGGACCCGTTATGTTTTACCTTAGGATATTTTCTTCTAAGTTTTTCTCTGTTGGGAGAAATGTCTTTTATTTCATTCAGCAAAATGTATTTCTTCTTGAGATGGCTACCACACAAAAATAATTCCTTTAGCAATATGTCCCTGTTTTGGCTGGGATAGAGTCCATTTTCTTTCCAGTAGCAGCTGTGTTCTTCCCAATAGCTGATAATTTAGTCGGAGAAGAATGTTGATAACACTGATGGTTTTAGTTGTTGCCGGGAAATCAAGGACTTTTTTCAGCTTTGCGTATTCAGTTAATGAGCAGATGTGCAGGAGCTGGGAGGGAGTACAGCCAGGCAGCCAGCCCAAGCTGGCCGATGGAAGATGTTAGAAGTCATGCTCAGTTTATAGATAGGGGTTGGCCAGGGGGCAGGAAGTCTGTGAGTTTTAACTTTTACTTTTCCATGAGTTCGGTCTTTTTCTGTGAGTTCCAGTTTTTCCGTGAATTTGGTGAAATCCATGAGTTTGGTGAAATCCGTGAGTTCCGCAAAATCCATAACTTCCACCATCACTCCTTGGGGACTGGCTGCACGAACTGTTGTTGGGTGGTGAGGAAAATTGTCTTGTGTATAGCTGACTTTGCGTAGTTTAAAATTATAATTATGCTTATTACTGCTACCATATCCTAAGTTGTCTTATTAAACCGTCTTTATCTCAGCCCACTAGTTTTTATTTTTGTCCATTCTCCTGCCCATCCCACTGGGAGGGGGAGGTGCAAGTGAGTAGCTGTGTGTTCCTGATTGCCAGCTGCCGGGTTAAACCGTGACACAAGACTAATTGCTGCATCTTCCTGACATTTTCTACATGAAGGCTGCTGCTTCTGCCAAACACTTGGACTTGTCTACATTTTAGAAAAAGGGTACATTTGTGGATCTCGTACTGTTCAAAGAATTTTTAAAAAAAGCAAGACAACTCCCCACAAAAAAACTACACAAGAAGCCCTGAAGGTTTAACAGGTGATATAGTGGTGCTTTGTGATACTAGTAAATTAATTAATCTGCGGTGAATTCCTGGACTTCATTGGATTATAAGATAGATGAAGTAGCAGTAATATAGAGAGCATTATTTATTGTATAATTTTAGACTGAAATTAATATTAAAGTATGAGGAAATTGTACTGTGTGATTTATGAGCTTGATTTCAATTGCTTGAAAATTTTTAAAGTCACAGGTCAACTTCTTGGCTGGTATAAATCAATAAAATTGCTTTAATTTATGCCAGTTGCAGATTTCATTACGTATTTTTAGCTTCTTCATAACTGTATGCTTTCCTTTAGATATTTCAGAAGAAAAGCCCCACAGACACACTTCAGAATGTCAGGAACTGTAGAACTGACTCTCATGGGAGATTTGCATCAGCTGAGCCCATTTAGCTTGGTCCTTTTTTACTTGTAGCTGATCAAAAATCCAACAGACTATACTGTGCCTTTACCTTCTTATGTAGTGACAGTTTCAGATTCCTTTGAAGAGACGAGATGGGTGTATATTTGTTTAAAAATTTGGATAAATCACAGGAGAAAAATGTGAAAGTGATACAGAATTTATAGTATTATTAATAGACCATTTCAGATAGGAATATAACATACTCCCTCTAGTGATGAACAGATAATTTCCACTTCATAAGACTATAAGATGACTTATTCAAAATGTTGTTGACTAGTAAAACTTGGAAGCAATCTCTTATGTCCTGGTCGTACATGGTATGCAATATGCTTTATTGCATACATGTTTTGGATAATATTTCGACAAGAAGTTTAAATGTTTCATTAGACATACTTGATTGCAAGATTTCTGGACATGTATCACCATCGTTAGTTGCATTTTCTGTGAAGATTCTGTAACTCATGGAACGTATTGGTGGTGAATTATTTTTCTGTACTCAGTTAAAAATAAATTCACAGACAGAACAACTGTGAGTTAAATAATAAATAGGCCAATTTGCTCTCATAATTGTTACATCCTTAAATCTTCTTAAAGTGTCATTAAAATTCAATGTTCCTTAAAAAGAATGATGCGCAAGAAATACATATTGCAAAAATTAGATTCGATGGATATGTAAGAGGTGGGTTTATGCATGAGTTATAGCACTACTTCATTTATAATTACTATCTTCATTAGATGTAATTCAGCCAACCAGTATAATTTAGATATACACGTGTATCTACCACTTTAATAAAAGTATGCTTGCTGCCCTTGACAGCTTCATGCCTTAGACAAACCAAACTCTACTTCTTCATGCTTTTTTCTTGTGGAGTTCAGCCAGCGTAAAGCTTCGTTGCTACTGCCGTTGTTTTATTCTACTTTCAGGGAATCATTTACTCTAGCTAACAAAAAAGGCCTTGTTTATAGTCATTTCTCTTCCTCAAGGTCAGCTGATTCAGCAGCTAGGGTTCTGTACTACATTTTCAAAATCTAAAAAAGGTGTTATTACATTTAATGTTTCTTTATTCAGGGAGCTTTTTATACTGGAATTCAAATTAAATTCTTTGAAGTATATTCTTTTAAACAAACAAACAAACCCAAAACTAAGAAAACTTTGTAAAAACAAGAAATACAGTTAATAAATCGATGGACTTGGTGTTACACTATGCAAATTAGAAGTTCAAGTCACAGCTTGATGTGAGATCTAGCTACTCAGTCACTGAAGATATGCTCTTTTTGTCAAACGATTGACAAGGACGCTCCACCACCCCCAGTGGTACACCGGTGTTGTCAATGGGTTGATAGTTTTGTCTGGAGGATTTCTTGAGTTTCAGGCTTGTCAGTGGTAAACTAGTACTACAAAGTGGCCGTTAAAGTTGATATTCCGCCTGGTAACCTGGCAAAGAAGGTACATGATTTGTATGTTACTCCATGTGAGCTGGCTCAACAGCTGTATAAAAGAAGTCCTACGGTGTGGCAAGCCTGAGACTTGTTGGTGACTGAGAAGTCACTTTGCAAGGTATAGATGACTCCTACCTTCTGCTGAGCATGGTGGCCCCAGAGTTGATGCTTGTAGTGCCGATCTGTTGCTGTCCCAGTAGAGACTGCAGCAGTGCCTCATCCTTCCAGAACTCGTTGTTCTCCCCTGGAGAAATAATTGTAACAGCGGCATTAGCTGAGGTTTGGCAAGTCTGCATACATCACTATACCCTGACTAGCACTGAGCGAGCACAGCAGTATTCATGTTCAAACAGCTTGGTGACAAATGTTGTGTGCCACAAAAACACAAGGAAGAAGCCCAAGCCAAAATAAACTGCCTCTCTTCCTGTTCTCTGTCACAACAATACCAGTGGTAGCAAGTCAACCCTCCAGCGTAAGTGGAGGAACACCACCTTTTCCTGGAAAGGGTCATGGTGCTAAAAAGTTGTCCCAAAGGAGACAACTCTCCTCTACACATTCTTCAAGACAAAAACATTTCATTTCATTTTCAATTTTTATTCTGCTGGATTTTCACCATCATTTTTGGTGAGTGGGAATATTTCAACTACATTCGTGCTGTGCTTCTAGACATTATTGAGTTGTATTTAATTTCTCTGACTTCTCTGATGTAAATTTTGATTTTCACTGATATTAGTAAAAATTAAGACAAAATTAAACATTATAAATGATTTTTAAGTAATGGTCCAGAATTCCTTAAGTTTTGGTGGAGATGTATCTTTAAGGTAGACTGTGTTGCTTTCATTAATAACACTGAAATGAGCTTTCTGCTTCAGTTTCACTGAAGAGAGTGAAAATGCTCAGTTGTTATGTAAATAGCACACATATGTGACATTCTTCACGACACAGAGAGCTCATGATTTTCTAGATACGGCGCTCTGTATTGATGCTTATGAGGTAGTTCTCATTTATTAATGTTTGGGCCCATTCCAATTTCAGTGAATTGCAGTTTTGCTATTGACCACAGGAGTAGAAAGGAGAGGCCTATTATTATTTCAGTTGTTGGCTTTAGGGAAGTCACTTCCAAATTATGAGTTATCAGATTGCCAATTGCAAAATACTGTCTCTAGTGCCTCCTGTGCTATCTACAGGCAAAATCACAGCCTGATGGATAAAAAAAAAGAGCAACAGAGGAGAGACTGTAGGGAACAGCTACTGAAGTCACCTCTCAGTTTTGTATAACTGCATTTTTATTGCAGTTTGAAATACAATCAATCTGATTAATTTAGTTTTCAGAATTGGTTTATACTGAATCTTTGTCTTTCTAGTAAAAGAGTGGGATCAATTACATGGTCAGATGCAGCTGATGTTTTCTTGGTCTGTAACACTTCTCAAATGATTGTTGACAATGTAGAAGCCACCCAGTAACATTAAACATTTATTAATGTGTAGGTCTTGAAATAAGTAATAGGCAACACTGAGAAAAAGTACTGTGTTCTACCCAAGTCCAAACATGCAGTGTGCATCCCTGCTTGTGGGTAAATTCAAAAAGAGATATCTGCTGAGGACATTTTGGGTTATTACACCATTTCTTACCCTGGTTAGAATTTACATTCAGATTTTAGAAGCCAATTTATATTCTTGTGGCTAATATTTTTATCCTATTTATGTACTTTGATTCAGACTCACGTCCTGTTCACAGGCAAAACTTCAAATGAGCTATTATCACCTGAGTGTATTGATAACATGGTCTAATGTTGGACTGGGCACTGGCTGGACATTTGCCAGGTTTGTCACTAGTGTGGTTTTCAGATGACAATAAGGAGGTTCTCTCACTTTGTGCAACTCCAGAGATCATTTGAAACAAGCACAGTTGATTCAAGCTGTTGGTCCTAAGACAATGGACTAGTTGCCACAATGATGTATTTGAACCCAGCTCATCCACAGTTAAATTACTCAGAAGTGTGAACTGCCCCTTCCTAGTAGCTGGGGCCATGTTTCAGATAAGCGCTTTCCAGAAAAGTAATGTTTGGATAATTGGAGGAGTCTCTTGGTGGGCTTACTGGTTATCTGTTGGGAGAAAACACCATGGACCTGAAGGGTCTTGGCTGGATTTGTCTCGTGAAAGCCCCTTAGCGGTGCCTAGTGCAAAAATGCTTTAGCTTCAGTTCATCTTGCTTGACTTTAAACACACCCTGGAGGCTAATAAGTCAGGACATTACTGATCCTAAATGTCTTCTGAAGTCAGTGGAGAATCTAGAAGTGTCAGTCTGACTGAAGTCACCCTCTGCTGAATGCACAGGCAGCCTTGGAGGTTCAGTCGTACAACACAGACCTACAGTGAATTGTGTCACCATACTTATGAAACCATCAGTGGATATTTGCCTTTCCTTTTAGGAGCTTAAGATTAGGATGGAGCAGCAGGACAGTATTGTGTTAGTAAAGAAAAGCACAACAAATCTGCAAAAATGGAACTTCCCCTTTTTTCCTTGTTGTCTCTTCCCCCCTCCCCCTCCTTTTTTCAGACAAAAAAAATAAAGGGACCTTGTCCAAGGCAGCTGGGAGAATGGCTAGGGATATTCAGGTGTAAGTAACAAAGGAAAGTTTAGCTGATATTACTGTCAGCATTTTGATGAAAATACACATAATGAAATAAACAACTGAGCGTAAGTGGAAGCTATGGAACCAGTTTACAAGGATGTAGAAATAAACACTTCTCCCAGATTCTCTGCTAGTGCCTGTCTGTTTCTAAATGTGGATTTTCACGCTGACATGTGGAACCTATATGCACTTCTAAAACATTAGCACTGAAAATTAAGCCAGTTTTCTCCTCTGGACAGTCCAGAGAGGAAAATCAGGGTGTTAGCATGATTGGAATCAATTGTGTAGAGTTGAGTCACACATACATATATATGTTGGTTTAACCTAGTTTTTCCCAAAATGTGGATGATAATATCTCCTGAAAGTCCATGATGCTGTGTTAGGCAAAAACACTACAATTTCATCATATAACCAGAATTCCAATTCTCTCATGACTGGGAATAAGAACATAAGGCCAAGGCACTGAGGTCTGCCTTTAGCATTTGTCAGAAACTCTGTTTCACCAATATAAAGACCTACAACTAGTTATTATGACTGTTTGTTATTCCTCTACCCTGAGAAACAGAGCAGCTCTCAAGCGTCTCAAGAGATCACAAGAAAAGGGGTGAGACTGAAAGGATAATACCCTCAAAAAGTGATTTAAGTCTTCTGGGGCTACTAGATATAATGGAAATAAGCACACATGGTAAAAATACAAAGATTATGCTGTATTTGTTTCATGAAGATACTTTATTTTCAAAAGGAATGTATCAGCTAGAGAGACTGACAGCTGCTCGAATAAGGAGAAGCTAGGCTGGCCTGAAGGTTTCTAGGACTGTGGAGTCTGAACATGACAAGCACATATTTGAGTTAACAGAATGAACTGTTTATCAGGCAATGTATGTATATCTTGTACACCACCTTCAGTAAATTGACAAGTTATAAATTCATCATAGATTTTATCACTATTTAGTGCAGTGGCACTTCTACAGATTGGGATGAGAGGACCACTGTATTAATGGTGTGTGGTGTCAGAAGAAAACATTGCATTGTGATTTGGATCAGAGAGATGATTAGTGTGAAAAAGCAATAGGAACACTGCACATAGCTATACAGAGCTCATGAACAGAACTTTGAAGAAGCAGAAATGCTCAGGTGGTTAAAAGGAAAGAAAGGTCATCATTATAAAATAAAGAATATTCACATTCTTTGATAGCTGGGGAGCTAGAATCATTGACCCATCCTCTTCAGCAAATTCAGTTTCCTGATACTAATTATTAGAGCTTCAAATTCATAAATAGCAATTAATTACATCCATGAATATAAAAGTAGTATAATTAGATATAGGTACTTTTAATTTGCTCTGTTATCATCAGTAGCAACAGATTCCAGTTCTTGCTATCCGTTTGCAGCTAAAATAAGTGGAATTAATTCATCTCTAGTGACTACTGAATTGAATGTTGCAAGGTAGATTATTGCAGCTCATTGTATCAGAAAATGAAGCCTCACTGTACATGGAAAGCAGCAATTTTAATTAGCCAACCAGAGGAACACTTGCCGCTCACCAAGAACTTTTCTTCCAGCACTACTGAATACAAGAAGAATGTCCAGGCCATACCTGGGACTGACAGCTTTCAGGTTGTTCCAAGTCCTTCTTTATTCAGACATAATCTTCCACGCAACACTTATGTTCCTCTGGAATAAGGAAATTGTCTGTCAGTTGGAGCATGCAGTCTTCATGAAACGACCTTCACCAGTGCTGTAGTTACACCTCAGAAATAATTCCTGTAGGAGATAAGAGTAGCAGTGGGCTTCCGCACATTCAGGATTACATGACATCAATTTCCTCACCTTCACTGTATTTTACTCCTTTGAAGTTAAATCTAAGCTTATTTTTTTTCTATATCTTCAGAAGAAGAATGAACAAGGTTTTTAAAATTTCTTTTAAAAACTTGAAGATAGTCACAATATCTAAATCTGCAGCAGGCACTTTTAAGTTTGTGAGTACACTGTAGAATAATGACTCCTGTATAAATAATTTATTCAACTTGTTACTGAGGAATGGTTTTTTTTAGTAATGTGAGTTAAGCTGGAAATTTTTTCTTCTACAAACAGATGGGAAGAAATCTATTTCAAATAGTTGTTTTTTTATAGGGATTCATGTTTTTAGGGAAAATAGTTTAACATAAAAACTGATGTGGTTTCAAAATAATACATTTCTTTTCTGAATAACATAGCAGAAGTGTTCCACGATGCATTCCTTTACGTGAAAGAAGGAGAATACATTTTCTATCGTAGTGTTTTAAACTGGACTTTTTAGAACAGAAAAACATTCTGTTAACTTGGAATTTACTGCGTAAGTTCATAGTTCAATCAAAACTTTATTGCCTATGAGAAACAGTAGATAAAGAAGAGCAACAGAGAATTTTTTACCAAGGAGTCCACATCATCACTGAGTATATGCTACTTTTGCTGTTTGTAGTGGAAAGTAAAAGGAGGAAAGAAGGAACAAGATTCCTTCTCTTACTCTAGAAGCAGACAAGAAAACTCGTGCTGTCTATGCCAACGTGCCCGCGAGGTACAGCACTCGACATCCTCTAACCTTCACATGAGAAATGTGCTTCTGCACGGACAGAGCAGTCTCTCAGCATGCCTTCTCCTTCTGCTCCAAGCCTTCCTGCAGCAGATCGTGGCATCCTGCAATAAGAAATTCTGTCTAGCACTGATGGGATCCCTACGAAGGCAATACCATTCCCTGAGTCTCTGTTCAGCTTTTGCTCCGCTGTCTGGAGAGCAGCTGGCCACCAGGGATTTCAGCTGTGAATCTGCTGGTGGTGTTGCACACAGTATTGCACAGCCACTCGTTCATTTCCTTGAACTCTGCTCATTAAAAATGAGTGCAACGGTATCTGCTATTACATATGAGCATTTTGCCACGTGAACGTACACTATGGTCTGTGTATGATTTAAGCAGGTTCTTCAGTTCTTTGTGGTAATGTGTACAAGCTGCCTAACAAAAGTCATCCATAACATTGTATTGTTAGTAAAACCAACTGGTGCAAAAGCAGGTTCTGTTGTTGATAGCAGAAGTGTTGGCCCTTATTCCAGATGTGGTGAGTTTCCAGGATTGGGGGGTTGGACTAGATGACCCACAGAGGTCCCTTCCAACCCCAAACATTCTGTGATTCTGATTCTGTGATTTCTGAAAGTAGATTAGAATAAAGTACAGTATAAACAGATGTTTCAACATCATAGTTGAACAAACTACCCCAAATATCAGTTAATATTTCCATTGATGCTCCAGTAAGTTGGACCATCAGTAGGAATAATGGAACTGCTAACACTGGTCAATAATTCATCTGTACCTGACTCTTTAGCAGAGCTACACATGCCAACAGACTCCTATGCAAATAGATCTTTAACTACATCATCTATCCTCTTGAAGAGCTGCAAAAAATCAGACATTTCCAAGAAAACGCTTTGTTCTTCCAAAGACCTTAAGAACCCATGTTCTAATTAAGTCTTTCTAGTAGTAGAAAGCTTTTTGTGTGTAATTAGATGTACCTTTATTTTATTAGTAACATCAAAACTCTCTGTCTAGCTCTCATTAGCGGAAGACTTTTACAAAACTGAAGGAATATATGGAAACATAAATGCTCATGCGTATAGGATTCTCCCATTGAAATGTCCTAATGCATGTCTTCATTCTTCAGGTAGTCCTCTTGTGCACATATATTCACTGTCATGTGAAAATCTGTTGTTTATAGGTGGAATAAAGGTTTATGGGTATGTAAACAACTTTGTGCAATGGAAATCAAAGCCTAAACTTCCAAAATATGTAAAGATTTGTCATCATGTTTTAGTTTATATCTTTACCTGAAAAAGTGGAAATCCATGAAAGAACAACACTGAATGTAGAAACGATGTACAAAAAATAATCTTGGACTTTATTAACTATTTATTAGATCTACAAGTTCCTAATTAACCAAAATAAACCCCCTGACCTCATACCACCACAACCTACCATCCATATATCATCAGATTTTCAAATTTCCATTCTCATGTGTTTCTTTAGAGCAGTTCACTGCTGCGGTGGGTTGACGCTGGCTGGACACCAGGTGCCCACCAATGATGCTCTGTCACTCCGCCTCCTCGGATGGACAGGGGAGAGATAATATAACAAAAGGCTCATGAATCGAGATAAGGGCAGAGAGAGATCACTCACCAATTACCATCATGGGCAAAACAGACTTGACTTGGGGAATATTAATTTAATTTATTACCAATCAAAAGTCAGAGCAGGATAATGAGAAATAAAACCAAATCTTGAAACACCTTTCCCCCACCCCTCCCTTCTTCCCGGGCTCAACTTCAATTCCATTTCTCTGCCTCCTCCCCCTCAGTGGCGCAGGGGGACGGGGAATGGGGGTTGCAGTCAGGTAATCACACTTTGTCTCTGCCACTCCTTCCTCCTCACACTCTGCCCCTGCTCCAACATGGGGTCCCTCCCACAGGAGACAATCCTCCACGAAATTCTCCAGTGTGAGTCCTTCCCACAGGCTGCAGTTCTCCACGAACTGCTTCAGCGTGGGTCCCTTCCACGGGGTGCAGTCCTTCAGGAACAGGCTGCTCCAGCGTGGGTCCCCACGGGGTCACAAGCCCTGCCAGTAAACCTGCTTCAGCATGGGCTCCTTTCTCCATGGGTCCGCAGGTCCTGCCAGGAGCCTGCTCCAGTGTGGGCTGCCCAAAGGGTCACAGCCTCCTTCAGGCATCCCCCTGCTCTGACGTGGGGTCCTCTCTGGGCTGCAGGTGGAGATCTGCTCCACCATGGACCTCCCTGCGCTTCAGGGGCACAGCCTGCCTCACCATGGTCTGCTCCACAGGCTGCAGGGGAACCTCTGCTCCGGTGCCTGGAGCACCTTCTCCATCTCCTTCTTCATCCAGCCTTGGTGTCTGCGGAATTGCTGTTCTCACATAGTTTCACTCCTCTCTTTGGCTGCAATTGCCATTATGCGGGGCTGAGGAGGTTTCCCTTCTTAACTGTGTTATCCCAGAGGTGCTACCACCATTGCTGATGGGCTCAGCCTCGGCCAGCAGCAGGTCCGTTTTGGAGGCGGCTGGCATTGGCTCCATCGGACATGGGGAAAGCTTCTGGCAGCTTCTCACAGAAGACACCCCCGTAGCCCCCTGGCTACCAAAACCTTGCCATGCAAACCCAGTACAACTGCTTTCTTTCCTATCTGTTTGGAAAGCTGGTGTGGTGTTCTAGCTTCATAATAATCATGAAAGATATTGGGATATATGGCAAGGTTGATTCCTAAGACATTGACGTGTTTTATGAAGAAAAACCCAATGTCTTCTAGAGCTTCATGGCTGGTGCTAATTCTTGCCTTTAAAAAAAGACTTTTGAGGAAATAATGTGGAATCCAAAGTTATTCATATCTGGGTTTCCTTTTTTTTGTCTTTTCACTTTTTGAGCGCTGAAAATCAGATTCCTTCAGGCACTTGTCTAATTCCTGTATGGTCTGCACTTCCAAATGCCAGGATACCCATAATTTCCCGATTTGGTATTTTCCAGGAGTTACGTAGAATACATTTTCAGTGTTTGTGATATCTGCATTAGCAACAGCTTTTCTGATTTTTACAAGTATCTTCTGTAATATTCTGTGCCTAACTTGACACAAAGTATTCACACGTCTCAGTTATTAGCTTTTATCTCTGAAGTCTACTGTTAACACCTTAAAAGATACTTTTGGCAAAGATACTGAAAAAAAGATGTTTTGCTGTGCTGGCAATGTAACTTGTATAGCTGAGCTTAATGCTGGGTCAGTTGTTCTTAAAAGAAAGTACTCTGCAGACTTAATGAGGAATTCACCAGCAGCAGGAAAGTGACCCAGTTCATGCCGTGATTACCAGTCAGTGAGTCACGTACCTTTGTAGAGGGAACACCCAATGTATCAGTGCCTGTCACAGGATAACAGCATGAACATGCAATGACCAGATCCTCGCATGTTGTCATGAATAGCTCTGGATATGTCACAGTTTATTTTAAAGAAAACTTTTGAAGAATCTATCTCGGCCTACAGCTCTGGTGCTGCGTTTCTTCTCCGAGTGTCTTGCTGATTCCAGTGGTCCCCACATAATTAACCAAATAAATAAACAAATAAATAATCTTCCTACCAGCAGTCCTGAGCTAGAACTAGTCATTCGCATCTTCTGATTTTACTTTGTTGTTCGTGTTTATGTTGTCTGTCATACTGCACAAAACCAAAAGAACAAATAGAAGACCCAGGCTGTGTTTAATCAGAAGCTACTGATTGCATAATGAATCTAAAAAAAAAGTATTTGAAAGGACCTGGAGTGTAATAATCCTGCTAACCATCAGGCAGGAACTTATCCAACTAACCTAATGCAGATACCTCAAGTCTAGAAGTGCAAATCTAAAGCAGCACAGGCTGAATGCATATTCTTTCCATAAAAGGCATGCTTCTTTCTTACTCTGGGCATTGTCAATCTCAAATCCAGGAAGTCATTGCCTCTGTTCTACACTATAAAATATAAAATATAAAATACATGTCCCAAGAATTATGAGGTAGTATAGAATGTGGACACTACAAGCCGCTCCAAGGTCTCTTAAGACTGCTTTTCACATTCTTATGTTTTACTTCTCCAGGGAGAATCAAAATGTAACAAATAATGTCATTAATGTCATTAATCCCAAAGTATACTTGTACAGGTCATGCTTTTTCTTTTTTTTTTAAAGGTTTCTTTTGATATGACCCAAATTCTCTACCTAATTTCAGTGCACACTGGATTGAGCCATATACTTAATCTATTATTTCTGCTAATATCAATGGATACTGATGATGCACAGAAAAAATTCCTCTTAATTCACAGGAATTAAACACCCAGTAATGAAACTATTAGTTCTGTGATGAAGTATGGCAAAGTGCTTTTACCTTTCTACTAAAACTTGGTCATAAAATCCTGGAGATAGTAAAAACACCCTGTTTCTTCCAAATAGCGTCTGAATTTTCTCTCAGTGTACAGGGAACATTGCAAATAATGCTTCAGTCTCACAACTCGGCAATTGCTAAATGCCTGCCTTTGCCTCACTGCGGAGCATTTAGCACCTTTGCTAGTGGCGTTTGAATTTATTAACCCGGATATTTTCTTCAGAAACTACTTTGCCAACATCCTGCTTATTAATGCAGTTCAAAACTATTACCTCTGAAAAATATTTGCAGGAATCTAGAATTCCTTCCTTTAGATGCTACATTTTTATAGGCATGCATCTGAGAAATTGCTGGTATTACACACGTAGAAAGAGGAAAAAACTTCTCCTCTTCATGATCCTCGGCAAGCAGGGTCTTATAGCATTGTGTTTTATGTTGTTATGAGAAGTATCATAAACACTTGGAGCTTCCTGCCTTGTAGTACATCTGAAATTGCTTTACTTGAAAATTATGTTTATAATTCTCTTCAGCTGGGAGGTCAGTAGATCAAGACGAATGTGGTGTTTCTCTGCTTAATGCAGTTAGCAATCTGACAAGATAGGTACAATTTCCCATACATTTCAGTTCCTCACAGTAACAGTGTCCCAGAGTAATCTGACAAACAAACAAAAGAGCTAATTAAACATTGCTGAATTTTTCTAAGACAAAGTGTATACAAGGTCGTACCAAGGGCTCAGCTGAAGTTTATTAAAGATTAGCAGTCTGCTTCTGCAGGAGGGATCCCTCCAGCTACTGTAATGTACGACAGCCTGGTGTACTACTTTGCACAACAAACTGTTGTACAGCGTTGAATTACAGAACAAATTTACAGTAGAATGTCTGATAAAAGGGCTTTATATATTAAAGATCTTTTTATGTTTTGTTATATTTGGAACAAATAAGCGCAATAAGGTCCTATTTGCTTCCATACATTTGGAAAATGAATCTAGGAGTAGTTCATTATGCAAAGAGGGCTAGGTTATTACTGTGCCTTTCATTTACACTGTAAATCCTTGCGGCAAAGACACATCTTTGCTTTTGTATTTACCTGATGCTGTAGGAACCAATTTGTGAATCCAAATGCAAATCAGCTCAAGGACTGTGCAGGTGTTTGGATAGCAAAGAGATGTGCCATGTTTGCCCTCAACTTGCAATTAAAAAATGTAATAATACAAATATTTCTAATATGCCTATAAGCTTGGTGCATTGAAACCTGTGCACAAAGTCTGTGAGTAGGTATTGGACCATGCAGGGACTAAGGCCTTTACTTCTACTCTCCTGACCATCATACAGAGTGTAGAGGAACACTCCTCATGTACTCACATTATCCTCGTAATGCTGCCAAAGACAGTAAAATATAGATTATTTACTGTGCAAGAATGCAGTGTTCTTGAAAATGTGTCTGTGGTACTGAGCACAGAACAGCTTTCTGAGTCCTTCCTGTCATAATTCTGGGGTTTTTAACTAACATTCATATTCCTGTGCTGACACATAAATAAATTTGCCTCTTTTCCTATCACACATAACTACACTGAAATAGCAGTAAAAGGAATACTGAGAGAGCACCTTTCCTGCTTTTGAAAGTAGCAGAGATGGACAGAGACCGTGAAGAGTCAGTGCTTCTAAGAAGTAGAAATATTTTCAAAGTCAAACCAAGCACCTTGTTCCCAAATAAGCACTGTAAATATGTTATAACTATGTCCTTGGATGCTGAGACTGAAAAGGAAGCACATAGATTCTTAGTTGTTCTCCTACCTGTACAAACTGGTGTGGAGCTTTCCAACTCTGAAGTTCTTCTGGAGTTAACAATTCTATATTTTTTTACTAATAATGGTAATCTGGATTGAACACTACCTGAACTGACCATTTTTCCAAACTGCACTAGCAGTCAATATAAAACTTTCATGTTAAAGATTATTTATTGTTCCCCAAGCTGATATAAGCAGTATTTCAAAAATATTTTATTGCTATTAAATTAACATACTCCTTTTCTTATTTTTTGTAATGATTTCTTAGGTGTCTAAATTTATACCCTGAGCTGCCTTATACTCAGTTAAAAGAAAAATGCTCTTTCAAAGGCTATTTATGTAAACAGCACCAAATTCCTCTCCAGAAATATAGCACCATCATGTAACATAACATTGAGCACAGAAAGTTGGCACTGAGGCATGGTGAATCACAATGTTTCCCCTGCAGAACAGAAGAAACAAGCTACAAAGGCAAAGGGTGTGGTAAAAAAAAAGATCTGCCACATAGCTTAAATATCTCTAACCTGTACCAACTATCCATCTTGAAGTTATGAATCCAGACGAAGTGGTTGCTCAGCAAATGACCCTAATATTGTTTTTGAAAGCAAATCAATGAGTGGGGCAAGCAGTGCTCATGAAATCAAAGAAAGTCAGTATTAGTCCAGATTCTTTGTAGTTTCTAAGCTACCTACACACAGTGTGACAGCACTTGTTTGTGTAGACTGGTCGTGGTTACTTGAAAGCTACTCCTTGTGCATCCTCTGTTCAACAGCAACAATAGACTGCAGTTGTTATAAATATGCATAGTGCAAATATCCTTTGCTGGTTTTGATCCTGCAAGATCTAAAAGTATCATGTTGTTTTATTACTGAATTCAAAGATCATTTTTTCATATGTTACCATGGAAACAAAATGGTAACTGTGTTCCTATTTCCATTTTACATTAATAAAAGGCTCAATATTATAAGCAGTAGCAAGTGTGTCCTATTAAGTCTTGATGCTGAATAACAAGAGGTGTTGTGTTTCTGTAAAAACATGAGGCTTGGAATTAATCCTTTGTTTTAATTCTTGAATCACTATAGCTTTTAGGGCTGCTTATCTTTCTGTATGAATGTAGTTAAGGACAAAATCTCTTAAGAACAGTAACTCTATATTAGTTCAAAAGCAAGGAAAAAGAAAAATTGCCTAGGGTTTATAAGATTCCTATATATAAATCTCAGTGTTCAGATCTTGATGGGTAAGATTCTCCAGTAACTACCTCCAAGTCTGTTAACCTGCACATTGCAAATCCTATGGTGCTTACAGAAAGGTATAAAGGACGGCAGAAGTATTAATAGCAGCAACTCAGTTCCTTCAGGGTGAAGGAGTAAAAGATGCAATAACTATTGATTATTCCATTAGTCACGGAATTGCTTTAACCATTTTCAAGATCTCAGGTCCTCCAGGCTGAGGGAATGAGAACAGATGCAGGAGGTAAATGGGACTCTGTAAAATTTTATCAACGGCAATAAAGTTCTGGTGGGATAGAAACTGCTGTACCTGGGGTATGAGTCACTCTGAACACGTGCAATTAGTGATCATGGCTTGCTCTCTTCTCCGTTTTTTTGAAGGAAGGAAGTAGTTGATATCTTATAGGAGTACAACCCTCAGTATGTGATACAATACAGATCTCTTGAAGCAGACTCCCGAAGGATTATAAGAAAAGAGGGTGGAATCTTGCATGTTACCATCTGAGTGACAGTAGTATCTCCTGAAATTTTAGGACAGACATAGCCGGTATATGGGTCTTTTGGTTTTGCCACAAAAATCTGTTAGTTTCCTCTTGAACCAAAATAGGGACTGTTTGAAATCTTGGAGTGTTGTAGAACAAGATAATGATTACATCTGCAGCTCTAAATACAGGGCATCTCATGACTACCTTACACGTGGGGACAGATGATGAGCAATTCAACTGGAGAACAGGCAGGCTAGAGTTAAGATACATGTTAAGGATACAGAATTAGTCTATAATTGGACCATGCATTTCATGTGAAATAGGGGAAGCAGATTAGACATAATATTCAGTTCATAGTGCAGGACATATGCAAACATTCTTATTCGTGTACCATATCTGAAAGAACATGACTAAGTCACATAAGGCCAGAAAGGTCTGGTCTTTGGCTTCCAGTTTGAGAGGGATTCAGAATCTGAAATGTAGTTTATTACACTTTTCTAGGCAAGTTGACCAAAGACAGTGACCAAAGTAGAGAAACACGGGGATAACTGAGTCTGTTGTTGGACCTCCTGTGAGACTTTGCAGTCATCCCTATTCAATATGACTGTTGAATATCCATGTGTTTAAAACAAACTACAGTGCACTAACATTTAATATTATAGAATAAATGAAAATTTAGGTTGTGAGGGAGCTCAGTAGGTCACCTGGTCCAACTTTGTACTCAAAGGAGGGTTTACCTCCACATTTTATGTAACTTGTGTTTTTGTCTGATTGATAAAATTCTGGTAATCCTAGTCTGGCTACATAAAATACTGTTGAAGAGATGGTAAGTTAGAGGTACTCATCTACTGTGCCAACTTCTTCCCTGTGCGATGTCTAGGAACAACATAGCTTTGATTTGCCAAAGCTTGCTTGTTTCTTGAGTTTTATGAGGAAGACACAGTTCCTGTCAATAGACTTTGGGAGTGAAAAATTCCTCAGGAGACAACATGCAGATCAAGCATCTGATGCCTGTGCTGTTAGTAGAGCTCCCTGCAGCTCAGGGGCTTGCCAGAATCCCTGAGCTTCTGCATAGTTCTCACAAAGGGCTGGAGATCTTTGAGGATGTTGCTGCATCCCCAGGGGTCAGACATTCCATGGAGAGTAAATTCAACATATCTATGGTCACACCAGGTGTCTGAGTACTTTAAACATACCATCCCTGAAACACAACAGTAATAATCCTAATGGACCCATTTCTGAAAAGATGAAATTCACAGAAATATACAGCCACATAGGATGAGTTTTAGTTTTAAATGTTGAGATTAAAAGGGAATTGGAATCAGACAAATGATGGAAAGTGTCTTACAGATGTATCAAAACTTATTCCTGATGTTAGCTACTGAAATATTAGCTTCTCAGGCTCATTCAGTCTTTGCGATAGACATTCAGGTTGTCTGTGAGGAGAGAACGTCTCTATGACAAGCAGTCCAGATAACCTAAGGCACCACATCTCTATGTCTCCACTGACAACAAGGGGTTTGGACAACTCTGAAGGCCATCCAATGCTTTGGCAAAGCTGAGCACTGGCCAGTAGGAATCACTGTGAGCATGGGAGTCCTGTCATTGTCACTGAGAGTAACTCGCACTTCTAATGTGCTCTTCGTTGCACAGAAGCCTCCATTAGATCTAGCTATAGAACGCAAATGGTTTATACACATGGCAGAAATGTGAACAACTACACTTAGTTTTCTTCATCTCATGATGAATCTCACACAAAATGATTCAAGAGGTTTAGATGCCTGTGTCTGAATAATAGACATCAAAAAGTATATGAAATAGATTTTGTGTTAGATGACCTGAAGAGATGTCTGAATCACTATTGCGTAATATGAGAGACATGATACAGTATTTAAGGTGGTGGATAAACAACTGAGGAAGAGATGGTGTCTTCTGCACAATATTTTGATGTTAAACTTCAGTCCAGGAAGTGGCAGGCCTGGTTTCTAGCCACTTCCCAGTGTCAACAGTCCTCAAACCAAACCCTGCGTGTATGGTGTGATCACTACAGTATTGATAAAAAATTGCTTGTTTAAGATGTTTCAAACACTCTGAGTCTGAGGAGGACCTAAAACTCTCCAATTTCCAAACGGAGTTTTGTGTCTTAGTGATTTCAGTCAAAGTAGGAATAGCCTGACAACAATAAACTGGACCTTTAGAAAATTAGGTCAAATGTATATGCTTCCCTGATAACTTCTCAACTCTGCTAGCTAAGGCAAGTCACTTCTCAGCATGTGTGAAAAGTTGGCTGACAACGTTTATGGAGTTCTGTCCTCCAGAGATGACAATAGAGGCAATAACTAAATACAAACACCTTTGCAGTTTGACAGCATGGTTAGCACGTGATTTGAATCACTCAGTACCTTAAGCCTAACTATTTATCACGTCCACTTACGGCATTGAAACAAGTAACGTGAATATAACACTTACAGATTTACTTACAGATTTATTATTTTGTGTACTAATAAATGTTTAAAAAATCATGAAGCAAATTAATTGTAGACAAGACTTCGTTTGAAGCCATAGAAAATACACATCAAAGATTTGTGTTACCTCTGAATGCCTGGTGTCACTGAGGGTCTTTCTAGTAACATAAAAAGAACAGCAGTATGATGTATTTTCATTAGAGAGAATAAATAATATGGATCCACAGAATATCTGGCACGTTCTTAAGCATGCATCTCATATACCTCTGTCAGCTTCAACAAATGTAGCTATACGGTTTTGAAAAACATCCTCACAAGGAGGATGTGCTATATAATGTGTTGTAGAAATGCTTTATTTTGTAAATTTACCAAAACATTCAAAAAGATCATTCTACATTTAGGTCACATGCTTGACAGTGTGTCTTTCATCTTATTGATAGGCACCACAAGGCCACATAAGGAGGGGGAAGTCCCTGGTGTAGACTATATTTTCATCACTGTTGAAGATTTTATGGAATTGGAGAAAAGTGGTGCTCTCTTAGAAAGTGGAACATATGAAGGTAAGCACACTTTTACTGCTAAATCTGTCTCATATTTCCATTATGCTTTTTTTCTAATTTGATGGAATTGCACTGGGATCTCATTACAAAAGTGTCGTTGCTACTGTTATCAGAAATTCATGAAGAGCCATATGGCAATTATGAAAATATTCTCATGTGTAAAAGCTAAATGCAGGTGGGTTCATTGTAACTTTAGTATATTATACTGGTTAAGACAAACAGCATATTACATTGCACTTACACTAGTTCTGTATGCAAAATACTTGAGGACATTTCCACAAAATTTCAGCAAACAGCTACTTTTCCAACCTAGGACAAACAGACTCTTTAACAGAAATAAGGTGTAAGGCTGACACTTTTCCTTTGCATGTGTGATCTTGCAAATACCAATCTACGTCAGAGGCTGAAACCTCACTATTTAAGTAAAACAGGAAGGATTTGCTACGTCGTGTCTTACAGGCTTTGTAAAGTTATTGAAAAGGACTCACTAATTTTGTGATATGACAGAGGGATAGGAACTGTCCTAACGACTGTATGAGAAAATGACTGCATATGGGGCAAAGAGCCAGCAGCTTATTGCAGAACAGTGCTTCCCAGGACAACTGATGATTCATCTGATTTTAAACCTTTTCCAAATCACAGCTATCCTGAAAGTGAAACTATTGTAAATGGAAGGGCAGTTACATAGCAGGGTGTTTTAATAAACCAGAATAATGCTATACTATTTTAAACCAGGTGCTTCTTAGAACTACACTAGTATTTAAGGTAACTGCGTAATGGATAGGTCTTTATACTGTAATCTTCAAAACGACAGGGAACACCTTTTATAAGAAAAATATGACCCATACATATGTTAATACCTGGGTGAGTAGAACCATTTACAGGAAGCAGCCCCATATTTTTACCTTGTAGCAAAAGAAGCAATGAAGACCTTTTTGTCCTGACTTTGCCCCTGTCAAGGAAAGCATCTGAATATAAATAAGAAGCTACTCACTCCAAAGAAAATCATTAGCTGTGTTATAAATAGCAGGAAAGAAGATAATCCTTTCTCACCTAATCAGCACAAAGTACCCATTAAAAAGTAAATAAATTTTCAGAAAGAGTTATATCAATACAGAACTTAGAACAAAGATTTCCATTAAAGAAGGTCATATAAAGGAAAATATATCATCTTTTCCTGTTCTACTTTTTTGCCCACTGTCTGACAATGGTAGAAGTTACCTAAATAATAATACAAGTATACCACCACAATTTGACATTTTTCAGAGATTCATTAAATAACAGGCCTTTGTTGAAGTATCTTTTTGTTAAACTGTGTGTTTGAAGCTAAGATTAAAGGAGCTTAAGTGTAGCACAAGTCTATCATTGCTTGACCATGTAATTTCATTATTTTGTAGCAAGTTTGTAGAGATTGAACTGCTAGGTTAAATTAATTCATAGTGCTCTTCTGTCCCTCGACGGATACTGAGAGGTGTCTTTTAATACCAGCTACCAGAGCTGAGTGGAAGCAAGGTGATATATTGGTTGGGAAAGTCTGCAGAACTCCTTAAACTGGCTGAGGACCTAGCTGAAGGGAGGTCCAAAGTTGTGACTATGCAATGTCTGTCATGTCATTCACTGATCACAGATGACAAGTTCACTGAATCCAAGAAGTGGGAAACTAAACACAGAACAAAATAAGCTCAACTGACCAGTCTCTGCATAAATGGTGTCTTTGTTTCCCAGGTGTCCCAATCACCAGATGTGCATTCTGACAAATAATAGGTCTGTCTAAATAATTCTGACAAATAATAGGTCTGTCTAAATAATATTATCTGTCTCTGTATTATGGCAATAATAGGCAACACATTAGAAAATATACCTAGTTTACAGATGCTGTTTCTCCTGTTCCCATACAAGGATTTCTGGAAGTGACCTTACAAAGTTATACCCCCCATTTCCTGATTAATTCCTTATGACTGTAGAACCTTCCTCCTGGAAGGATTTTGCTGATCATTTCATCACAAGTTTTCCTGAGCACATGAAGTCTGAAGTGATGAAGTTTACTGCTGACAATTATACCAAACAGAGCAAAGAAGTTTTCAGTTCCCCCCATCAAGAGAAGATTATTTTTGAATCCTTCCATAGATCAAGCAGCTTAGGTGAGCATGCAGGTTCTGGGAAATGAATTTTCTCTGCTTATCTGAACTGGTTATCAGGACCCTGAAGTAAATCAGGCTTCTTTTCAATGATTCTCAATGTTATTAGACTGGTTTGCAGATTTCTTAATTATTTCTTTTTTTGTTGTTTTCAAATATCATTCTGTATTTAGTCAAGTTTCTACAGTTTAACTGAGTTGGTCTATGCTGATTGTCTAGCCATGGCCACTATGTACCAGTTTCTCTCTACCAGAAAAGTGTTTTAAAGAAGGGATTTCTCATTTAGTTGAGATAAAAAGACTATATGTTGTATTTCACCACTTCTTGACTAGAAGGGTTGACTCGGTCAGTTCACCTTCTACTGTATGAATTCCAAAGAGAATCAGAAACATCCAGGTAAACCAGAGGAGAAGGAGGCCAAGTGGAGACTTACCTGACATGGAGTCTTTGTATTGTTCACTATAGTATTCAGTATTGTTGGGAGGGGAAAATTTTTCTCAAGGTAATGAGAAAACCAGTGAAAACAATCAGAAAATGGTACAAGCAAATAACAGTTGTGATTCCAACCTGGACAGGATATAATTTAAAAGTGAAAACAGTATGTATTCTTAGAAAAGTACAGTTCTATAGTTCTTTTTTTTGAAGCACACATTATTTTTTGTGTTTTAAAATAAATTTTTAAGTTCTAAAAGCTTCAGAATTAAAAATAAGGTGCTCTCCTTAAGGTGTGACCTCCTTACTATTTAGGCTTTCAGTTGGCTTTTTTTATGCTTTCTTTGTCTACTGCTTCTGTGACAATTGTGAATGACTGTAGTATTCCAAAGTGCTGTAGAAAAGCAACAGTGCATTCATGATAAAAACTCCACACATCTCTTTTTTACCTGTTTTGCAAATATGGAAATACTTAGTTTCAGTAGGACCAAATCTGCTACTATGTTGACCTTTTCTATTTACACCTTTCTGAGCAACAGTTCATAGAATCATAGAACCATTCAGGTTGGAAAAGTCCTCTAAGACCATCAAGTCCAACCCTCCACCCAACACCACCATGTCTACTAAACTGTATCCTGAAGTGCCACATCTACACATTTTTTGAACACCTCCAGGGATGGGGACTCAACCACCTCCCTGGGCAGCCTGTTCCAATGCCTGACCACTCTTTCAGGAAAGAAATTTTTCCTAATATCTAATCTAAACCTCCCCTGACGCAACATGAGGCCTTTGCCTCTCATCCTATAGCTAGTTACCTGGGAGAAGAAACCGACACCTGCCTCGCCACAACCTCCTTTGAGGTAGTTGTAGAGAGCAATAAGGTCCCCCCTCAGCCTCCTCTTCTCTAGACTAAACAGCCCCAGTTCCTTCAGCCGCTCCTCGTAAGACTCCTCATAAGACCTCTTCTCTAGACCCCTCACCAGCCTCGTTGCCCTTCTCTGGACAGGCTCCAGCACCTCAATGTCCTTCTTGTAGTGAGGGGCCCAAAACTGAACACAGTACTCGAGGTGCGTACCAGTGCCGAGTACAGGGGCACGATCACTTCCCTACTCCTGCTGGCCACACTATTCCTGATACAAACCAGGATGCTTGTGGTCGACCTTCCTTTTTTTCCTCAGTCCCAGAAAGAGCTCCCTGTTCAGCCAGGCCGGTTGTCTTCCCAGCCAGCTCGTCTTGCAGCACATGGGGACAGACTGCTCCTGTGCCTTTAAGACTTCCTCCCTGAAGAATGTCCAGCTTTCCTGGACCCCTTTGCCCTTCAGAACTCTCTCCCAGGGGACCCTCTTAACCAGTGTCCTGAACAGGGCAAAGTCTGCTCTCCAAATGTCAATGCCGGTGGTTTTGCTGGCCCCCCTCTTTACTTCACCGCGAACTGAGAACTCTGTCATTTCATGGTCACTAAGCCCAAGATGGCCTCCAACCGCCACATCTCGCTCCAGTCCTTCTCTGTTAGTAAACAGCAAATCTAGGGAGGCACCTCCCCTGGTAGGCTCACTTACAGCTGCGTCAGGAAGTTATCTTCCATGCACTCCAGGAACCTCGTAGACTGTTCCATTTTTGCTGTGTTGTATTTCCAGCAGATGTCTGGCAAGTTAAAGTCCCCCATGAGAATAAGCGCTAGAGATTGTGAAACTTCTGCCAGGGTCTTGTAGAAAACTGTTGGAAAGACCAAGCCATCTTTACAGATACGAGTTATTTTAAAGATACCTAGTGGTACATAAACGCTGCACTTTTTGCAGCTTGCCTGTGGTAGAGTTCCATGGCAATCTAGGTGACACTATTCAATGCAGAAGGAGAGAAAGAAGAATACAAGGCTCACTTCAAGGCTCACTTCCACTCTCACTCAGATTAACAGCCCAAGTCACATTAACTTCAGTGAGATTGTCATTGCGTTCTGAGTTTGCAATAAATTTTCAGTGAATTCCACCAACGCATTGCTGTTTGGGGCAGAGAGTGTTTGCCTGAAGCACACCAAACTTGCTTGTTTGGAGGTGTTTGTATAATAGGGCAGCCAAATCCTAAAGGTTTCACTTTGTTTCTTTTTAGCAGAACTCCAATTTACTGTACTGATTAAAGAAATTCTGATTTGGCTCAGAATGATAGCTTCACTGGAGATAAAACTTGTTTCTGACACAGATATTGAGGTAAGGTAAAATAACCATAGTTGTGTACCAGAAGAGGAAGTGTTCCTGTGCAGAGTGAAAGCCATCTGCCTCCATTGTGCAGACTCACGTACCACAGCAGGACGTGCCCCAGCAAAATAATCCACGTTCCTTTTCCAGTTTCTCACATGAAGTTCATAGATGGTCTTTGAATTGGCACAGTACGTGCAAAGCTATAAAATGCAGAACAACATAGCTGTGATGAACAGACAAACTGTATGTGTGTGTGCTGTCTTTTACGACTTCTGCAATAGGAAGGCTGGCTCAGTGTCCTGTCATCTCTCTGATATCTCAAAGCTTGTGCGGAGACTTCATGGATCACTGACTTCAAAGACTGTTCACATCTCCTTACTAGATCAGCAAAATTTCTTAGCCAGTGCAGCGTATCAGGAGACTGAAAATGTACATGAAATCTATATTGATTCAGAATGTCAGTGCTCATAAACAGAAATATAACAGCTTCAATAATATTTCCAAAACCAAGATGTGTTAGGGCACATGATTGCAGGTTATGGCAAGACATAATTATGAAGTATTAAATATGTTAGAGTGTAAGAGTAATGCATGCTATGGGTAGAGCTGCCTTTAAAAGTAACATCTGCAGTAGCAGCACCAGAAATAACAAGAACTGTTCAGTGTGTAAAGACCATAACAAAAAGAAACATATTTGTTAATAATCCGTAAGAACATAAACGCATTTCAAATACACAAAAGCAAGAGGGATTTTAGTGGTGTGGAACTCTATAGGAAATGCAGACATAGAAAAACTTGTTCATATGTGTTAAAGATATGTGGCAAAATTATGAAAATTTAAATTATTATTTGAATTTAAATTATTAAATTAATGATTTTAACCGGTAAAACAATGAATAATGTACTAAGCAGAACTCTCTTTTTTTCTATCAAATTTTTGTTTACTTCAGAATAGTAACATGTAAATATGTTCATAACAGTTGGTTTATAAAAAACATCTTATTTACTATTAATATAAGAATAGTCCTTAATTTTTTCCCACGGAAAGCAATCTTTTTAGTTATTGTGCCATTAATTTTGTCAAAAATCCACTTTTGATCATCTGTTTGCTTGTTTGGAATTATCTCAAATTCATTCACTGGTTAAAATTCAAAGCTCACTGAAGCTATTTAACCACTTACATGGTCATGGACTTCCCTTGGCCCCACTGACATCCGTGGTAAAATTCCAGCTGGCTTAAATGGAGACACATATTCACTCATTTTATTTTACTGTTGGAGTATTATTTGGCAGAAGGCTGAATGTTAGCTGGAATTTCCTTAATATTCCAGAACTCATTAAGTCTTTAAAACAAAGGTTGACTACATCTCATCGGCAAAAACTTAGCGTTCTCTATCACTTGTTTATCTGAGGACAGAAAACTTAACCGTTGTTTTAGGAACAGTTTTACGTGTTTGCAGTTGTGTCACCATTATGATGAGCTCCCATGGGAAAGTGAATGTGGGTTGAATCTGAGGTCTTGTCGTGGCCCTTCCCACACACCGGCACATAAATAACACATCTCTCCATTCACCTGGAGAGAGTCCTCATGCCCAAGATGACGTTAAGTTTTACATAGGCTTTCATTCCATCTCTCAAGCCAAATTTAGCCTAAAACCTTCTAAATGATCTAAACCCTTCAGTTAATGCATTTTCAATTAGCATTTAATTTTGCTATCTGTAAATTTACAGCATGAGTTAAGGACTGCTCCATGTAGGCAATGGATTTTTTAATTACTACGTTGTGGTGACAACGGTTTTATAAAGAGGTGGTGTTTGATTCCAGTAGTTTTGACTCAATTCTTCTACATAAAAAAATTGTAAGGAGTTCAAAATTCTCCCCACTTACTCTATGCAGCATTCCCTTACTCGCAGGACATCCTGAGCATGCTACAGCAGAGGGATACAAAGGAAATGACTCAAAATAAAGATAATAAAATACTACCTTCCAATGACCTGAGCACAGTAGTTAATGAAATATTCTGATTTTAAAAGGAAAACAAAGGAATCATAAGGGTAGAGATAATTTATATGTGTATATATATTATATATATGATAATGTATATCCATATAGCTGTATATAGATAAAAATAGAAGTAGTTCTTCAAAAGCCGTATCTTTTAACAGCCAAAAGTGTTTTCAAGGGCATAGATGAATAAAACGAGATACTTTACAGCAAAAATCACATTCCTACTGAAAGTGCCTCTCAGAGTGATAGATCCTATATCTATATGCTGTCCACTTCTCACCGCTGTGTCCAGGCAATGTGTAAATGTGGATATATCAACTTTTAGGTCAAAAAATAGGAGAAGATATCTTAAATACAGTCAGTGACTTCACGATCTGATTGAGTTCTTGTATCTATTCCATATTAATAAGATTTTATGGGATTTGTGGTGTGTGCTCCTTTACTCTTGGGACAGAGGTGATAGTTGAACCTCATCATTAAACATGAAATGCAAAGAACTAATGATTTTTTTTTTTCTTAAAAAATTAAGTGGTAAGCATAGCCCTCAAAAATGTAAATGCTCGGAAGCTCAAAAATGTAATGCCAGTGGATATATCAACGTGTATAAGGAATCCTGTCTACATTTCTTAGTGCATTTTAAGGCATAAAACATCACACTTCCTTCTTTCGTTAAAGTATTTTGTCATTTTCTCATGGACATAATAAGAAAGGATTCAAAATTGAAGAAATATTATTTCCTTTTTGTACAAAAACCAGTTGCTTTTTAAAATTATACTATTGCAATATAAAGGAGAACTTTCATGACTTTTACAGTGCTTTTTTAAACTTTCTGAAATGTAGGATTAATGTGACAGAATGCATCCTACTTCTCTGTTCTGAATCAGGGGCTGTATAAATGCTCATTATTTTAATAATTGGTATTCCTGGTGTGTGGCTGGTTCTATCTTAGGAAATCAGCCATCTGTCTTAGCTGGCATCCAGAAAGAGCAATACTGGTGACATGAAAACACTGTTTTGCGAGTGATGCTGCTTGCCTCTTGCTGCAGGGGCTGTCAGATGAGGGCAGTAGCCCATAGTCCTGCTGTGGTCCTCTCACTCCTGCAGCCTGGGCTCTTCTCCCTTTTCTGCAACAAGGCTTCTGGTTAGAGGGTTCACTTCCCGATGTGGGTCCTGCAGCAGGTCACCATCCTCCGTAGCAGACTGGTGACACTGCAACCAAACTGCTGGCTGGGGAAAGCTTACAGATACCTGAGGCTGCAGGCCATATGGATAGGCAAATACTATTTTTTCAGAAATATTGAAGATATGGTCAGTTTTCACCTACTGCAAGAATGCAGGCAATAAGAAAAGATGACATGCAGATGTTCATTATAATGTAGCATGATTGGTCTCTACAGCTACCTGAAAAGAGGTTGTAGGAAGGTAGGTGTCAATCTCTTTTCGCAAGTAGCAAATGACAGCATGAGAGGAAATGGCCTCAAGTTGCACCAGGGGACATTATGGTTGGATATTAGGAAAACTTTCTTTGTTGAAAGGGTTATCAAGCATTTGAACAGGCCGCCAGGGAAATGGATGAGTCACCATCCCTGGAGGTATTTAAAAGTCATGTAAATGTGGCACTTAGGGACATGGTTCAGTGGTGGACTTGGTTAGGTTTATGGTTGGACTCAATGACCTTAAAGGTCTTTTCCAACCTAGAGGATTCTGTGATTGTATTATTCTGTGAAAAAAGTGACACCTGGGCCACATGTGTCGGTATAGGCCAAACTCTATGTGCACTTCCAAACAAATCATAAAGATCAGTGTCTTCCCTGTGGCTTCTAACAGGGTTCAGCTGAAAGAAAACCAACAGTCATTGCAATTGTCTCTGTCTCCAGGAGCATCTTTCTGCTCACATCCCCTGCCAAGTAGATGGTTGTACCAAGGATGGCCATGGATAGACTTGATCTGTTGAGTTGAGTAAGTTGTGATTGGGATGCACTGGACTGAGCTGTGATGCAGTCAGCTGCTAGACCGAACTCCCTGCCTGGCCTGCCAGACAGCTCTGCAGCCTAAGTAGAGGGTGATAGGTAGCCAGAGCAGTGTTTCTGAACATCCCAGAGTGCTAGCTAGATGCTCTCCCTGAGTCAATGTGCAGTGCTTCTTTCAGCCACTTGTGTCAGGCACAAGGTCAGAGACTAGCCACTGTCACATAGGGCTTGGTAGAATCCATAATTCTGGTGGCTAGTGCTGCATAGATCAGCAGAAGTGTGCATGGGCATTCGGTTAGTCTAATTAGTGTTCTGTTGAGATTCTGTGGCTACCACAAGCAGCAACTTATTGTCTGCTCAGGGTTGCTTTAAATTACATGAGCTGTTAATCTTCCTGAATGGATGGATGTTCCCCAGGCACACAACACTTTTCATTGCTCATGTGTGTTCCCAGGATGTAGAGCAGGAGCATGTGCCACGGAGCAAATATTATCTGGTCTCTGTACTCCAGAAACCCTTTCTGCTCAAACAGGCTCACTGAAACAACTGTCAGTGTGCTTTATTTTATATTAAAACTAGATCAGCACCAAGAGTATCTCAGCTGCACAGAAATCAAGAAACAACCTTTGCCTTTATGCTTTTTTCTGAGCTGGGTTGACCGTGTGTCAGGTCAGCCCAAGAACCTACCCTATTCTTTAGAATCCTGTGCAGTCACTACCAGAAAGGTATTAACGAACTGAAGTGTCCAGACAAAAGTAATGTAAATTACCAGGACAGCTGCAGGGAATAAAATTAGGGAACTCATCAGACAGAGCTTTGTTGAGTAGTGATTGAGAAGCTCAGAGAATTTAAAATGTGTGAACCCAATGGATGAATAAAGATAATTCAAAGTTGGGCAAAGAAGAAACCAGGGCTATTGTGATGTATCTGAAAAAGAAGAACATTTGGATTTAATACTGGGAACAAATTTTCTCATACTGGTGTGATTAAAATGTGAGAATAACCTCCAGAGGTGGGAATCCAAGTTTCAACTTGGGAGGTTTAAAAGTAGTTATTAGTAGAAATATTCCTGCAGTAGTAGAGGGATTAATTACAGGCTGTAGTATAGTATTGTCGACTTCAGTATAGTATTTATTAATGCTGTCTATGTGACACATTAGGTTTTAACTGTGGTGTTTTTTTATAAAACAGATCACAACCAGCTAATGCGCACATTTCAGATACATTTCTAACTGAACTTTGACTGCAGCATGTATTGTGCTGTTTTGGTTTAAATGCAGACTGTATTAGAAAAACACTGTAAAACTCTGTACAGCCTGAGCTTTCAGGCTGTCACACTGATAAGGCACATTTGTCTGTAGTTATTACAAAAGATGTTAAAGAATTTAACATCTCAAATTACAAATCATAAAGACATGTCATTGCTCTGGAGAAATGTTTAGCTATATTGCTCAGTTACAGAGATCTCCATTTTTTAATAAGTTACTGGAAAGACACAATGTTTGTTATATTGAGTTTATATGCAATTATCATGTTATTAAGTCTTTATGAAGTTCCTCTGGATTTTATATCCTCTTGGACACTACACATTTGTATTTGTGATATTTCTGATTATTTGGTTTCAGATGAGAAATTATCATCTTCGTGTAGCAAGTAGTATTCTGTTAAATATCATAAAATGAAGTCCAAAAAGTGTTTGGGAAATTCTTCCCAAAACACATGGAGAAAACCCCATTGCTACATTGTCTTCCCATTTTATCAACCCCAGAATTTTTTAAAAATATTGAAGCAGTTTTATTTCCTAAAGACAAGGTATACTGAAGCTTCCATAATACTTGCCTGTTAACATCTTCCTATGAATCAAAGGATTATTTTTGTTTCTGGGTGTGTTTCCTAAATACTTCTTCCATTTTTTTTGAGATAGTTTTAACAATTACCTTCTCTAGCCTTTGCTCCCTTAATCACCACATCTTTACAAACATGATAAAGAACGATCCCAAAATAACATCAAGCTAGTTTCCCAGCACCTTCAGGTGCATCCAGTCCAGTCCTATAGACTTGCATATGTTCAGCTGACGTAATTAGTACCTGATCTGATCCTTCTGTGCCATGCATAGTACCTGTTTCTGCCAGTCTTTGCTGCTAAGCAAAGATCTGAAAGACCTGGGAGTGAGCAGCAGACCTTGCCAGTAAAGGCTGAGGGAGTGAAGACACAAAGTCCTTCACTGAGGCAGTGTTTTCCATGCTCCCCATCACTTGATCACCTACCACATTAGGCAGCAGGCCCACGTTCTCCCCAGACTTCGTGTTTTTGCTGCTGTGGCTGTAGAAACCTTTCCTGTTGCCTTTGATGTCCATCAGTAATTTCGGCTCTATCTGTTCTTTGGCCTTCCTCATTCTGGCATGTGTATCTGGGACACTTTTCTCTATTTCTCCTTGGTTGCCTGTCTGTGCTTCTGCCTCCCTGACACACCTGTAGTGAAGAGTTCCCTGGGAGAAAAACTGACCCTATAGAGTCTTCCCTTGTTTGCACAACGTTCCATAAAGCCAGGATAAGGCTTGTCTGTACTAGTAAGTTTCTCTCTTTCTATTTTTTTCAGCAGAAATTGCTTTGCAGTAAGACATAAAATATTCAGTTTTATGGTCTTGGGAGGAGCTGTGGTTTTTGGAAATTTCACTTTGATTACTCTTTCAATACCAAGGTATTCTAGGATTTTGCAGTACTGCATGCAACCCTGGCCATGGCTGCTGCTATGGTGGACTCCAGACAGGTGAACAAAGTATGCATCTTGCTGCCTGTTGACACAAAGCAAGGGAATGGGCTGTTTCATCTCAAAATGACCTTAAAATATTGAAAGACATTGAGAGAAGAAGGTTGTGCCAAGTGTGGAATAATGCAGTAGAAGTGTGGAAAGAGGGCCTGGATTTGTATGGTTAATTGAAAAGAAGGATTCGGCTACTGATACTGCTTTTTCTGCAATAGTGTTACATTACTTCCCAAGTGAGCTAATTAAAACAAGGTAAAAGACCAACAAAACCCAAGCACTAAAAGAAGCGTTTGTGTTTCAAGACAAGGAGCCAGTTTCTGATTAAAAACAAAACAAAACAAAACAAAACCCCAAAAGATATTAAAAACAAACAAACAAAACCTTTTGAGTGTAGGGAAATCCGTATATTGGCTTTATGCTGTTTGGAAATATAATTACTCTATGTTTTACCTTGTGCAAATGAAAGAATAAATAGTTCCACTGGGGGTTTTCACCAATGGAAGTCTCCCCTTTTATTTCTTGTGAAAGTAATGGAGATACACTCAGAAATCAAGGTCAAATATGTTGGTAGCAAATGACCTACATCTACAGTTATTTTTTGTCATGCATACAGGGAAAAAAAGCCAGCAATGTAGAATAAGCTTTAAAAGATCCTACTGATGCAGAAGAATCCTATGCTAGCCTCGGGAAAATGCAATATATTCAGTGCACTAGCACTGAAAGTGGTGCAGGAAAGGTGCCACAGCATCTGCAAGCGGAGTGGCCTTTCAGGATTTAGGTTTATCTTTCCAGACTCATTTAACTGTAAGTCTAAGCTCCCTCAGTCATCACCAGACTGAGATAGGATGCGACTTAGCCATGACCACGGCATGTTGGTATCTGACGTAGTTTAGAGATTCTTCAAGGCTGCTGAAGATAAGAGGACTGCAAAGACAAAAATCTTGCTTCGATCTTAGCTCACCCCAAAATTATGTTGTGTATTCCATCACTGAATTTTGGAGTCAAGGAGAAAAATCTACAATTAAAAAAAAAAAAAATGTTTAAGTCCTTCTGAGTTACATAGCGATGTGCCTGATAAGAAAAACAAACTCTCAAACTGGTGATAGGGAATCAAATACCCCTTCTGTCCATGGACAGACACATTTACAGGGTCGTCCACAGACATCGAGGTTTATTGTAGGGGAGTGATACAGTTCTTCTTCCTTTGTGTTCTGTGCATGTGAATGCTTTCCCCTAATAAGCATAAAAGTTATAGGAGCTTTAAAGGTACGAACCAAACTGGCCATATTTCTTGTTGCTATTTGTATCTATGTGGTGTCAATGAGCCCGAGGCATAGACCAGGAACTGTTGGCTAGATGCTGCAGAGGCAGGAAAAAAAGAGAGCCCTTTCCCTTAGGAATTTACACTTGCAGCTTGAGATGAAGGACAATAGATGAAAGCAGTCAGTAAAGGAAGCACAAGAAGAAAAGAGACAACTGTAGCAGAATGTCAACCCGTGGATGTCCATGGACCAGAGATTTGATTGGTGTTACGACTGTACACAGGAACACTTACAGAGAGATATGACAGAGGTGTGAAAGAGGTAAAGAGAGGCAATGGGCACAAATAGAAATGCAGGTTCCATCTAAATATCAGAAAACACTTTTTTATTGTGAGGGTGACCAAGCACAGGCACAGGTTGTCCAGAGAGGTTGTGGAGTCTCCATCCTTGGAGATATTCGAAAGCTATCTGGACATGGTCCTGGGCAGCCTTCTTCAGGTGGCCCTGCTTGAGCAGGAGGGTTGGATGACATAATCTCTGGAGGTCCCTTCCAACCTCAGTCGTTCTGCGATTCCGTAAAACCATAACATTGGTGACATCATAGTGTGAATATAAATAGTTCTTCTGGAGGGAGCATCAGGAGCAACAGGGAGATACAGAGAGATTTTGTAAGAACTGGTGCTAGCAAGAAGCAGAAAGGTGAAAGCAAATGCTGACTTGAGTGAGGAGTTACTCAGGTGGGAAGATGGAGACAGTATAGAAACTAAGTGAGGAAGGCAGAAGAGGTGGGTGCTGTAATGGTAGAAGGGTGCTGGCAAATTATCCAAGAGTGGCAAACAGAGAGGAGTGTTTAAAAGACGGGGAAAATACAGTGGTGATTGAATGGGTGTTATGACTGGGAGCGCAGTATCCTCTCTCTGTGAGGAGGTGGAAGGTCCCATCACTGGGAAGATCTGGAAACAGTGTAGCTCACAGCTGCCTTCTTGGCCAGTTTAACAAGAAATGTATTGTATTAGTTTAACCATATACAAATGGAGAAGCTGAATGATTTCACAGCTTAAAGCTTCTCTAGGAGAGTTAAATCCCACCTGAAAAACTTCACAGCAAGCTTCTGGTATGGAACAATGTTATTGTCAGCATTTTTAAGGCATTCTGTTGAAGAGAATTATATTGTCTGGTTCATAATGACCCCAAAAGTATTATCCCAAAGCAAGCTAGTTTTCCTTTTTTATATTACGGTAGGCTGCACAGGCTGCTTACTGTCACATAATATCCCATTAACAGTTTTCTATGATAAGGTTTTTAAGTACTTTTATAGGGAGGCAAGGGGGAAGATGCAAGTATTTCCCTCTCCCTTGTCCAGTAAGTGCGAGGCCTGTCAGAGACCCCACAGCAGAGGACACAGGCTGGGGAGCAGATCCTGCACCATCACTGTTTTGAGGAGCTCTTCACTTGCTACAGACGGACAGAGTGCCAAGGGAAGCAGTATCCTCCTCACCAAGCTGACACTTGAGATGTCGGACAGAAATTTGCTTCATGAGTTAGACCTAACCCAAAGCTGCTGGCTGTTGTAACTTCCTAATTGAGAGTCCTTCGAGAAAAGTTCTGTCTAACCTCCCTATGGAGATTTTGGTTGCAAAAAGTTGTGTTGGTAATCCCTAGCACACATTTAATTGTCATATTTTCCCAGCTGTATTTGGATACTAGTCTGCTGAGCATAAAAACTCTGCAGCTAAAAGAAATAGAAATAAAATCTCCTGTAGGCTACTGAAATTGTTATTATCTTTGGAAAACCTCTGCTTCTCTGTCTGAGACAGGACAAGAGTTTCTTGATCTATGAAAACTCAAATTAAAACACTGACTGATTCAGCTATAAGAAATACGAAAGGGGACAGATGATAGGAAGATGTGCATCATTATATGCTCAGCAGTGAAATTTACTTGTAAAGAGAAAGGAAGCAAATCAAAGTGATGGAAGTGAAGGAATTCCCCCTGTAACACTGTTTAACAAAACCCTTCACAGCGTTACCTGACAGTGCCTTTGCGCTATCAGTCCCCAGTCTTTGCTACCTCATTCAACCTCCACGTTGAGGGGTTACTGGCAGTGTCAGGGTGGGTTCTTCTACCTAACAGAAGAACCTATAGGTGAAGACATTACACTTGGTTGATTAGGGTAAAGCCTTTTCTTTACTGGAACTGTACTTTAGGGTAAGGTAGAAACCTCTAACAGGAACACAGTCAACAGGAGGTGCTTTGTGTCACGAGGTGGCTAAGCTGACTATGACTTACTAACCCTCTTTAGTGCAAACTTAGAGAAGCAAGGAGAAAGATTTTTTTGGGGAGTGTGAGGTGTTGTCTTCTACGTTGAGGTTGAGTCAGCTGGAGCAGAGCCTGTATCTGTGACCTTCTGGGATTTAAGAGTCTCTACCTAAATTCTGTATAATTTTTTGTTTTTATCAGTTATGAGTAATTCACTGCATCTTAAGCTGTTTTTGATCTTGGTACTAGTGATTTTGTCAGTGAAAGTCACATGGCGGGGAAAAAGAAAGTCACTCCAGGCATAAGATTAAAAGATGATGTCTTAGGAAAATTGTTGTGGTTTTTGAATGTTTCATTACCTCCTGATCTTGTGTATATAGAGTGTATGTTTGGAGTGTTTCCCTTGATGGCACAGTGCTTGTAAAGAACCTAATTTTTGTGTAGTATCTTCCAATGGTGACAGCTAGTATGAACTCAGGAGACTCTTGTATTTAAGTGTGGCAATCAGATTCGATAAGCGAGATCCAGGAAGAAACTTGCATTAAATAGACAGTAAATTTTTCAAGACAGGTTTTTCCCCTTAGAAATGCATTATTCTTACAGAATGCTGTTAAAGTATATAAAAACTCTGTGTGTGTGTGTGTGTGTTTTCGTTTGTTTTTACTACGTGTTGCAGTTTCCACTGTTTTCAGTACTGCCATAACTTTTCAGCTTGTCAGTAAAATCTTTGTAAAAAAGTGTTGGGCGAAGTATAGTGATGTATTTTTATAGTGGTCTTCATACAGGAATTTACAGAATAATTACTTTCCTTTGCTGCTTTATGTCATTGTTTCCACTCTTCATTCTGAGGTTGGTCAGTAATACATTGGTTTGTGAGATGGCATTTACTTTCAGAAGTGCCATTCCACAAAAATCATCAAGGCAAAAGAAGGCAAAACAAATCAGCTACTTTCAATGCTTTATTTTTGCTTTTTTGATTAGGGAGTAAAAAAATTCTCCACAGCACCTCTACCTCATCAACCGCAAAAGTTTACATGATATGTGTTATGAAGACGCACAACATTCAGACGCAAATAAATATTTCATACCCAACTTTCTCACTGAACTTTTTCATTCTGTACACTATCATTGTGTAAATGAGTCAGGAATTCACCAGGAAAAACAGCATGTGATTGAGAGGTTGTTCACGCTATGTAACATTTAGTATTTAGCGTAATCCTGTTAATCACTCCCTAGAGGTATTCAGTTCTCTCTGTTCTCTATATTGAGAATTTCAGTTCTTAACTTTGGGTGCACTAAATTACAGGGCATGTGCTGAAGGAGTTAAGTACATGAGGTGAACACTCTTACACAGCTAAAGATATGTTTAAGATCCTAGATGAGGTCCTTAGCAGAACAGGGACTATACTCCAGGGCTGATGCCTCTTCAAACAGAGGACAGTGAAATGCTGGGTACAGATACAGAGGCAATCTACCATTTTTATCAGTAGCTCTGATGAGCATAAATTTAGAGGAAGTCAGCTCTAAAATTCCCTAGGGTTGCAAAAGAAGTCTGACAGGTAGGGATCAGGTTCCAGGTTTACTCGTATCAGTAAATCTGATATTACTCAGTGCCAACCACTTTGACATTACAGTGACTATCTGCTATCTGACAGAAAGATTGCCACAATCTGTCTACTCTTCTTGTCTGGCGCACACTAGGAAACAGTCATCCTCAAGATCACAGACTCACAGAATCATTTAGGTTGGAAGGGGCGTCCTCAGATCATCTAGTGACTAGCTTTGTGAATGAGGAGAGGGCAGTGGATGTTTCCTACCTAAGCTTTAGTAAGACTTTTGACACTGTTTCTAACAACACCCTCATAGATAAAATACAGATTAGGTAAGTGAACAGTGAGATGGATTGAAAACTGGCTGAACATCCAGGTCCAGAGATTTTGATCAGTGGTACAAAGTCAAATTGGAGGTGAGACGCTAGTGGTGTATCCCAGGGGTCTATACTGGGACCAATACTGTTCCTCAAACATCTTCATTAATGATCTAGACAAAGGGACAGTGCACCCTCAGCAAGTTCACAGATACAAAACTGGGAGTGACTGATACACCAGATGGTTGTGCTGCCATTCAGGTGGACCTGGAAAGGCTGGAGAATTAGGCTGAGAGAAAACTCATGAAGTTGAGACAAAAGGAAAAACAAAGTCTTGCACCTGGGGAAGAATAACCCAATGCACCGGTACATTGTCCCCAGGCAGAGCTCCAGGCATTCCAGCTGTTGTTTCACAAAAAGGTCAACATGCTCCCCTCGCCTTCCCAGCCTGTCTTTCCAAAAGAGTCTGTACCCAACCACTGCAGAAATCTAGCTGTGTGAGTTATCCCATCATGTCTCCATTAGCTCAATGACCGTAACTGCACAAAGACTTCTAGTTCCTCCTGTTGGTTCCCCATGCTGCGTCCATTAGCATCAAAGTATTTCAGAGACGCACCCAAGCATGCTCATTCACCAGAACACTCTCAAGAGCTTTCCTCACAAGATTGTTCCGTAGGCATTTCCTTCTTTATGTACCTATGGTTAGTTATTTCACTTCAACTTTGTTTTGTTGATTGCTATGTCCCTTCTGTTCCCATCTCCTCTGGCCTTTAGCTTGCCTGCCACAACTTGCTTACTTGGTTCTTGAGGAATCTCAGCCTCTCCTGTAATTCCGAGTTTAAAGCTCTCAGTTTGGCCTTCCTTTTGGCACACATTGCATGCTTCTGGTTGCATGCTTTGCCCACAGCAGCCTCCTCCCTCATTCTGCATCATTAGGTTCTTGCTAAGAAATGGAATCCAGCCTTCAGTTGTTGTATGTAAACTTATCAAGATCTGTCTCACAATCACAGAATGTCTTGTTTCATATTGAAATACTGCTGTAGAACAGCACTCTTACATAGAAAATGATCTCTAATTTCTGACCCTTGCTCTTTCTAAGCCCATGCCATTCACTTTCTTGTCAGTATTGGATTTCCTTTACATGACTTTCTTTTGCTTTGGTAGTAAATCAAGGGCTTAAACTTAGTTGTCCTTTGCATTTTTCAAGGTACTCTTGTGTACAAATGATATCCAACATAAGTCCCATGTGGGACTGGAAGATATTGCACATGACCTGTCAGATTTGCACTTTTCTGGAACAGTTTCTGGAAGCTACACAGGATAGCCTGCAATGTCTGAAACACCATTAAAAATTATGTTTAAGTACCAATTCATTTGTTGTTTCACTCTTACATCACCCCTTACAAATGTGGCATCTTTATCTTCCACCTCATCCTAGTTCTGCTGAGCTGAACAAACCGGATTATTCTAGTTTCTTCCTATACAAGGGTGCAAGTAAAACTCTCAGACTGCAGGTTACCATGTCTCTTCTTCAAAGCGTGCTTTAAAGCCCTGCGTAGTTTTGAGATCAGAATAATGGGCCAGTGTGTTCTTGGATATTGTTCCCTATTTCCTAAATGTTCATATTTTATTTGCTATTCTTCAAATACATGTTTTGATAAATGCAATATCCTCACTACTAGTCCAAGAGGTCATATACTGTTTTTCTGCAATGGAGGAACACTGAACTCTTTGGTGTTCTACTTTTTTGCTCCCACATTCTGCAATGTATAATTACAGATATGTTAATTTCTTTTCAGTCATGGAAAATAACTGTAAAGAATAACAGAGGAGAATGAATTTCAGTAGCAGAAGTTGATTAAGAATCAATTATCAGCTTGTTCTCTGTGTTCTTTTCCTGTGAAATCCCCCAAAGTTTCATGCTAAATCTTCTTCCTCTGTTGAGGCCATGATGGCTGGAATTGAAGGAGAAGCAAACGAGCTATTCAGTCCTCTGAAATACATGCTGAAAAACTCGGGGGAGCAAATTTAGGATGTCTTGCTGCTCAGACATGAATGGTTTCTACCGGCACCATCTTCCTTTTTGCTTTGGCATTGTTCAAGGACTGTCTGCAAATATCGATATTTCAGGCAGTAGGAGGCCAAAAATAAATGCCCTAACCATAATCATTCCAGGTATAACTAAATCTTGTTTATGTATTTGATTACCCCTGGCTGACTCACCTTCTGGCAAGGGAAATTTGTCATTTCAGTAGGAGGAGAGGGGGAATGCTTTAAAACAACTTCCTAAATAATAGAACAAACCAGAGAATAGTTCAGTTAATCATGAGTTTTACCTATCAGATGTCTGAATATTTAAGATAATTTACGTATTTTTCATTTGTAAGCAGTCACTTGAAGACATGGATATGAGTGCTTCACAGAATGCTTTTTTTTCTCATTTTCCTTAATATGAACAGACAAAAATTAAATTGAATGATAGAAAGGAGAGCTGGTTAAGACTTGTCAGGTCATTGAGGTTGTCTGCCTGCCAACAAAGCTATGATGCCTGCGGTATATGCAGGTGCTTTGTTTCAGCCTAATTTCAAATGACTCATCCAGTGAAGTTCCTTGCACCACTTCCCTTGGGAGGCAGCTCTGTAACCTAACATTCTAACAGTGAGAAAATGCTTCCTGATACTTGGCTGGAGATCTCCTTTTGCGCAGCATCAATACACTGTTCCTATATTTATCCACTGAGGTCATCTTAAATAATTTTTCTTCTTAATGTGGGTTTCACCCTCCTAAAAGAGATAATGATCATGTTCCTCCCTGATATCTCCCACCCTGCATTCTCGACTTGTAATTTGTTCTAACTAATAGTCCAAGTATTACTGAACTATTTTAAAATACTTTCTAAGTATTCCTGGAATCAGTGCATGTATTCTGATGTTATGCTTTCCTGATATGCTTTTTTATTTTTTCACTCATTTATGGCACTGAGGTGCTCTGAATTCTGGACCTGAGGTGTAAATTACCATGTCACTTCACTGCAGCTCTTCCAGTCAGTGCTCAGTCTTTTCTCCACCAGCTTCACTGCTTTAACACTCTTCCCACTAGCATGTGGACGGGTTTGCCGTGTATTACCCAGGACCTCACCACAAAGCACCACAGGAAGGGAGAAGAGGAACCAAGCTGAAAAAGTAAATGGAAAGACTGAAAAAAAATGGTATTTGCACATTAAATTAGAGGGAGTAAGGTGGTATAAAAATTAAATATCCTTTGGGAGTGATGGGAAATTGCAGGATGTTTAGTCTGGAAGAAACCATACACTAGCAGACTGTGCTGCCATTCAGCGAGACCTGGAGAGGCTGGAAAGCTGGGCAAAGAGGAACCTGAAGAAATTCAACAAGGACAAGTGCAGGGTTCTGCACCTGGGGAGGAACAACCCCATGCACCAGTACAGGCTTGGGGTGGACCTGCTGGAGAGCAGCTCTGCGGAGAGGGACCTGGTGTCCTGGTGAATGACAGGTTAACCATGAGCCAGCAGTGTGCCCTGGCTGCCAAGAAGGCCAATGGGATCCTGGGGTGCCTTAAAAGGAGTGTGGCCAGCAGGTCGAGGGAGGTTCTCCTTCCCCTCTACTCTGCCCTAGGGAGGCCCCATCTGGTGTACTGTGTCCAGTTCTGGGCTCCCCACTTCAAGAAAGATGAGGAGCTACTGGAGAGAGTCCAGCGGAGGGCTACAAGGATGATGAGGGGACTGGAGCATCTCTCCTACGAGGAGAGGCTGAGGGAGCTGGGCTTG
>Ga0065711_1027462_pt1 | contig 49174 bp, 24 predicted proteins | sample Hoacrofraction12_FD_59098 | JGI IMG/M metagenome (GOLD analysis project Ga0065711, IMG submission 59098) | Hoatzin crop microbial communities from Cojedes, Venezuela - Epithelial fraction 12 v2 (version 2) | ecosystem: Host-associated > Birds > Digestive system > Esophagus > Crop | place... | reverse complement strand
TAATTTTTAAAGTCATATGCAGAGCACTTGAAGGAAAAAAGAGCAAAGACACACCAGGGTAAAAGGAGTAGGAGGGGTATTTTGTTTTACTCATCTCCTAGAAAGACTACGTTAACGAGAATATGCAAAAAAAAACCCCAAAAAAACCACCAAACCAAAAAACCCAACAAGACAAAATGCTGTTACCAGCTACACACACTTGATATCTTTCATTATTAATACTGTATGAAGAGATTCAAAGTAAAGTAAAATATAGCAATATAAGATGGAATTATACATGTAATAGAAAAATCTCAAGCACTTTATAATTTGCATGAACAGAAATGTAACATTTAAAACCATTCATTTTAAAGAGGGCATTAAACAAGAAATAGAATAGATGGCAGGAATTTTGGAAGGCTTTCTGGTGTATAATGTTTACACTTTAAATAAAGAAAATCTTTCATTTCCTATCTAAAAGTGTAAAATCACAGTCACAGTTCTAGAATGAAATCTTGTGAAGATGGTTACCTAGTGAGTGGGGTGAAAAATGTCAATCTCAATGACAGTATGTACCCACTAGAACAAGTGGCTTCTTTACCAATCACTTCTTCCTTGTCTTCTTAAAGGTACAATGTCAAACTTGGTTTATTGTTTTCCTGTGTATTTCTTTTTTTTTTTTTTTCCCCCTGCCTGATAGGACTTTGAAATGATACCAAATAATTTATCTTTCAACTGGTTTCATTCCAGTAGCCTGCTCTGGGATTATTTGGGCTTTCAGAACACTGAAGGGATGTTGCTATTTTCTAAAAAGCACTTAAATTGATATTATAGTAAAAGATCATTACTAAAGCTAATATTGGTTCTTATTTATTTGACCAGTTTCTCATGTAAGTGACATAAACAATTAAGTTACAGCGAAACTGTAATTTGAGTTAATTGTGTTTTCAGGTCTCTGAACAAAATGAATTTCGTTACAAGGCTTTCTGCTTTATGTCTGAGGAAAAGCAAGATGCAACAGAGGCACCAAAGCAGTAGACGACCTGCTGTTCCACTTGGATCGCGGATTTTAACTGATCCTTCTAAGGTTTTTGAGCATAACATGTGGTGAGATGTTTCTCCAAGGCTGATTTTAATATATTATTGTATATTATTTACTATGATAAATAATGGTCTGTGTGCATATGTATATAAAACAGTGGACTGCCAGAACATATGTGTAAAGGTCGTGCTAGAGTATACTTCAGATTGTCACAAGTAACCTGACAGTTACAAGTTCTCAGTGTCTTGCGTAAAAAGCTGCTGTGTGAGTAGGTAGTCATGGAATGAAAAGCAAAATATTGTTGTAGATCACTAATGAATTAGGCGACAGAAAGTGTAGCGATAAGATAGTCCATGTTATTTATAATGGCAGATAGTTATTAGTTCGGTATAATAATGTTGAACACTGGATTAGCACTGTATTCTAAAATTGACACCATTTTGAAAGGAACATGTAAATTACTTGTATTCTTCTAAAGGTGTGCAGAAGATGTTACAGATAGCTCAGCAGAGATTTCCATACAGTGTACAATTGTCAAAAAAAGTAAATTGAATCTTAACATAAATAAGCAATATAATAGCAGAGAAAACTAACATGTCAACATTAACAAGAATAAGAATTGCTCTGATTTGCAGCAGTACATCTCCATCTCTGAAAGGTATTTTTACGGTCAGTGAGGGCTCAGAAGAGAGTGAGAACACTAGTCAACAGTGGGAAAACTGAGACTGAAAAGACTAGAATTTTTGACCATGGAATGGAGATGAATACAAAACCGTAAGTGATACAGGAAGTGTTAGAAGGATAGAGGAAGATCTGCCTAAAATATTTGGAAGGCCAGGAATTTTTGTTCCTATAGTTCATAACTTAAGAACAAGGAATATTTGATGAAAAGAGAAGTTTGGAATTTAGAAGCTATACAAGAAACTATTTTCTACACAATTTTAAATATATTTTTGAATTCTGCTGCACACAATTTTTGAGAGCAAGGATTTAGCAAAATTAGAAAACTGGATTAGAAAATTAGACTGGATGTGGCTAATGATAACCAATGTGTAGCATAACATAGGAGTAACAGATGACGAGTTTCAGGGTTTAAGCTTACTTCACAGAAGTAATCTGGAGTTCTTACACCTTCCTCAGAGGTGTTCCCTGTTGCCAACTGTCACAGAAATTATTCAACAAGCTTTTGGTCTGAAACAAAGTTTCCAGCTTGCTGAGTTTTTAAAAAATTATTATTCTTTTTAATAGTCAATTTTATTTGTTAATTGGTCCATTTCACTTTTAATCTAAATTATTCCAAAAGTTTCTCTAATAAAACTGATGACGAAAAGGTCTTCAGAGAAGAATATGATGTGAAAGATTGTCTTCTGGTTAATAAACTAATATCTTCATTGCTCTTTTTAGTCTTTAAACTTGGGTTTAGCTCATGAGGTAAGATATGCAACTAGATCTGTCACCTATTAGTGTTTTTTAAACTAGATGTCGCCAAGCCACTGTCTCAAACACATACCACCTTAAGGGCAAATCTGGAGTTGTCTGTGCTTCTGTAAGTTCCTTGGTCAAGGAAGTTGGAAGCTGGCTGGTTATTGTATTAAAAGTATGTGAAGTTTATCTTTGTGTTTCATAAATCTATATGCAGTGTAGTTCTTAAGCATCTTCCAGGCTCAGTACCTCCTGCTAGGTGTAAAAATCCTTTACTTGTGTGAATGCTGATTCAAATGTAGGCTATATAGTAAAGGTAGGAAAAGATTTTAAGAAAAAGGCTGCCCTTTTTCTACAACATTGTACCTCGATGAAACTCAGTTTTGTTTCATTTTTTATTTTTTCCGAAATAACTGATCATATGTAGTTTCAGTTTTCTTGCTAGCATTCAGTGACTGTCTAATACAGAGTTATCAAACTGATGGAGGTGTTGGGATGGACTGCGACAATGGGACTGAAAGGAGCAGGGCTGTTCAGGAGGTGGATCTGCAGATGAATCCACATAGCTCAGAAGGGAAAACAGGTGAAACTGAGTTGGAGTGGAGGTTGTGTGGAAGTGGCGAAAGTCTTGATAAATCAAGAACCTGGCTATGAAGTGGGGGTCGGTCCTCGGTTATGTAGCTTACTGAATCAGCACGTTCTCACTAGGGAGACAAGGGGGTTCAGGATGAGTGGTGGTTGAGCTATATGGATCATGCAGGGTGAGCATAAGAGACTCATCATCCCTAGCATAGATGTATGAGGAGTTATGTTCTTTTGTTTTCCACTCACCATCTTTGGTAGTTCATAAAGTGGCATCCTTCTTTTTGCCTGTGTGTGAATTGGCAGGGGGCCAAGAGCTGCTACCATTGCTTCTAGGAATACTAAGCAAATTAAATTTGGGAACTAATGCTTGAGATATTTGCTGTGGTGCTCTTCTGTCATTTCCACAGAGAAGTAATGAATGATGCTGAACCTTGGAGCGAAAAGTGTCTGCTTCTATTCAAGTTAGTCATTGGCATAATTTTCACATGTTAGTTTTCAGAGATAATTAAACCCTATGTTAGCAAACAAATTAATGGAATGGGGCTAAGTTGAATATGCTGGACTGAAAGTAGCATTGCTCGATCTCATGTCAGACCTACTCATGTTAACAGTTCCTGGTATGGTTAAAATGGATAGCTTACTTTGCTGCTGTCGATGTTCAGCTTAAAACACTTCTGTATTTAAACACTTCTATGCTTAGAATTCTTCTGTATTCTGTGTTCCTGCCAGCTCCTATTGCTGAAGGAGCTGCCTCATTTGAAGCATCCAAACTATGTAAATAGTTTGCATAAGAACTGTGCTACATCCTCTCTTTTGTGTATTTTGATCAAGAAGTGCTGCTGCCATGCTGTTGTCTGGGGTCTTACATATAGAAATTTCTAGGAAAGAGCCAAAAGATCTTTCTTTAGCTTTATGAATTTCCAAGGAGGGACAAAAGGAAAAAAAGTTGTTGAAGAAGATGAAGGACTTCAAGCACCTATAGTATTGTGTGTAGTGCCCTTAGGGGCTCTGACAGACGCATGATGATGGATTAAAATTGATCAGCTAAAGCTTATACTATAGCAAGTCATCTGTCAGAAAGGCTGACTGTATATGATTGCCATCTGAATAGTCCTTGGTTTCAGCTTGCTAGAATAGGGAAGGTCAAAAACAGTGATAGCAGTGAGGGAAGCAAGTCTTTCCAAGAGCATGGCTGCCTAGTAATGCTTCAGTCATTCAGTTTTATTCTACGACAGCATGTCTGTCGGAGCCTTGACACTGCACAGGAACATTTGGTATACAAACAAATACAGGAAGGGGAGAGGCAACCTGCTGGGGACAATAATGAGAAATATTTCAGTAGAGATGCGGAAATCAAGTCTGAGGCAAGCAGACAAATACATACCAATTAGTCTCCCACAATTAACAAAAGAGGAACAGTGAAGGTCTAAGAATTAAATTACCTATATGTCACCAAGCATAGAACAGGAAGATGCTCGTTAGCTTTTAGAGACAATCAGCTCTTTTCAAGTTGGCACCTTGTTCCTTTTCCCATAGTAACCAATGGAATTTTAGTCATAGGCTTTCATTTAATTGATTTCAGTAGGATTAGGACCTAATAGATTACTTGAATTATATTATCTAATTTAATCTGATTTCTAAAACTGTTCAGACTGTACAATTTGGAGAGACAGCTGATTTGCTTTTAAAAGCTGCCAGCAGCACATTTTTGGGCACTCTGCATTGTAGCCTGATCCAAACACGGAATCTTCAAGGAAGGCAGTTTAGTCATCAGGTTCAGATCTTGGCTTGGTTCCATGACCATTTAATGGGTTAATGTAACGTTTAGTGAACCACTTCACACAAATATAGATAGCAAAGACTCTGGACCATTGCAGCAGGGCTTGTCTTTTCTTAGGAATGTCTCATTCGTCTTATAGTTAAACGTTTCCTGTCTCTGTTTCCCAAATAAGTAAAATCCTGTTCATCAATTCCACCTGTTCCACTTGAATACGTGGATTATGCCCCCTGTTTCAGGAACAGCTGATTCCTTTGCTAAATGACCTTTGTTCCTCATCAGAAACATTAGTAATGTGAGAAGTTTCGTGCATCAGGGTGTTTGTTGGTAGGTCTATTATTATATCCAGCTAAACGCAATTCTAATGGGACACTCAAAATGCATTCCTATAAACACACTCAATTTACAAGATATGTGTTAATCTTATTATTAAGAAAAAAAAGGCATACTGCTTCAGACTCTCTGCAGTTGGAAGATTTTTCTTAATCACTTGAGTTTTACCTAACTAGTCATTAATTTTTATCTATCATACACTGAAACTTCGTTTTTAACTGTCAGTCTCCTTGTGGTCATTTGCTTACATTCAGAAAGAAAATGTATTTGAAACCGTGTATCTAATTTATTTTTTGGTTTTCCCTGGGGAAAAAAGATGATGGAAGATCCTATTTAAAGGCTCATTCTTCAACTGCCTTTTGCAGGGACCACATGCAGTGGTCACAAGAAGAAGAGGAGAATGCCAAGGAAAAAGCAGCAAAGAACTCGCTTGTGAAAGTCCAATTGGAAGACCAAGGTAACAAATTCATTATGTCTTAAAAATTCCTATTTTAATGCTATTTATTAAAGCATTTAAGATAATTTAAAATCCAGGAACACTCTTTTTATTTCTACATTCTCTTACCTGAATTTGTTTTCTTTATTGCCTCAAAATATTGTCTCAAAGCATGTTTTTCTAGCAATTCAGTTACTTATTTGAGCAGTTTTGCATTTGATGGGGCAATAGGCTCTATGTAGAACAGATACATTAATATGGTGCAGTTGCGAGTTCTGGCTCCTTTTGCAGTTCTTCAGAATAAAACTCTTACTATGCAGGACTGTTACTTCATCAAAGGGAGTGAATGTGCAGCCATCCCCAGGGTGCTGGGGATGAAAGCTCCCATGTACAACATTCAAATGCTTTTTAATGATTTGTGGACTGTTTAGAGAGCTAGTATTTGTACATTGCACCATATTTCAGTCAAGTGCCATGAAAGTTGCACTGGTCCCAGCTGGTTCCAGCTTGCTGCCTTGGCCAGGCTGAGCTGGGAGTGCTTCAGTAAGCAGTGTGTTCACTTTGTGTGGAAGGTGTTCCAATACATCGTGCAGAGTCTGCTCTGTAAATGATTATGGAATTTTGTGCCTGTCTTCAGAAGGAAAACTTATTGTATTCTGCATTTCTGAAGAACGATAGCTCCAGGTTCAAACTGTCACACTAAAGCCTAGACTAAACTCTAGGATAGTTATGTATGCTAAAGCTGGAATATCAACAAGATAGTAACATAGAAGACTGGATTCTTAATTTGTTCCTTTATTAGAAAGATATTCTAAAAACAATTACTTGGTTAAGTTAGCAGTTACTCCTGGGCCTCAGTTTACTTGATGTGTCTTGAACCTGTCAAATTAGATAGTGTCATGAAGATCCTGTGCTCAGTTTCATTGATGTAACTAGGGCACATGTTGGAGTTTATCTGAACTACCTGTGAATGTGTCTTGGATTGTGTGCCCTTCATAGCTTTGAATGCTCGGGGATTGTCACCCTGCCCTTTTCTGTTACCTGTCACATTTTTTATATAAATACAGGAGTACAATGTTTCGTTTTCAAAAATGACATCTAATATTTTCATTTGGTTTGTATAAAAAGTTGAAAAAGAGCTCATAATTGAAAACTAAGCTGTGTAACCATATGGTTCATGGAATCTTTCATTCTTCATCTACAATCAATTAGAACTTAGTTTGTGCTGGTGAGAAATGGAATAATCAGGCGTTTGTCTATTGCCAAGAAATACAAGAATCCGAGGACATTTCCTATGAATGCCCCTCTGTTTAGAACTTGAATAGGTGAGCATTGCTGATAGTCTTCCTTCAGAAAGCTTCAACTTCATTCTGCAAGTGGAAGTACATTTGGCCTATTTGTGTAAACAATGAACTACACTGAAGCTAACAAGCAGGTTATTTTGGGGCCCCGGAAACTACAGTAAGGAGAAAAAGACAAGACAAATTTCAACAATACTGTTATATTACTAAAATAGAATAGTTCTGGTGAGCCTCTTTAAAATGAGAGAAGTTAAACTGAATGAACTCATGGTACTAACTTTAGGAATCTTATTTACTTGCTAGCATGTCCAGTTTCTTCTCAGGTGTGCCAGCTAGCGTTGAAAGATTCTGTTAAGGAGGAAAATCGATTGACGAAGTAAGGGATTTTTTTTTTTTGTCACAGAAGATTATACATTTATTAGTTTTGTAACTTTTACATGCTTTGTAAAATCTAGTAGTTAGGCTATTTAAATACACAAAATGAAACAAAAAATTGGTAATAATACTGCATGCATGGTTATAACACAGTGGTGCAGGAGTAACCAGTGAAAGAATGGGAAGTAAAGTGTTCTTTCACTTGAACCTATGTAATACCATGCTAATACAATTTGAAAGGCTAACTTAAGCCATTGCTTTCCTTCAATTCCGAAATCTGGAAAACTTGATGGGAATTTAAGTACAAGGGTTCTGAGCGGACTTGTAGAAAAGTAGTGACTATAACAAGGAGTGATAGTGATTTAAGAACCTTTTGAGTTGAAGGTTTGTTTTTTATACTGAAGCTGAGCAATCTATGAAAGTGCAACTTACACTATTGAATTCAGGTGTATATGGCCTCAATCAGCTCTGCACTTATAAAATCAGTCTGCATGGCTGGGTCTTGCCCTTTCAATAATACAATTAGATGTATTAAATGTTAAATTTAAAAAAAATACACAGATTTCTAGGACGAGGCATTCTGCCACCTTCTTGCCACTTCCCACTGCCTGTCTGTGCCTCTAATGATAATACTCAGCCTTGTTTGTCTCTGAAAAGCTGTAGCGATTTAGGAAATGGTATGTTAAGATTTAAATGAGGGTAGTAGGAGAAATGCACCATGTATTTACTCTGTGCATTTATATTAAAAGAATTAATGGGTCAGTGTAAGTGAGTAGGAACAAAAAAAGCAACACGTTATATGATGTACACTTAGCAACAGATGTCAAGGGTAACAAGAAACAGTTCTGTAAATGCTTTGACAACAAGGGGGGAAAAAACAAGATAAAGATTTGGTTTGGTACTTAGGAGGGATGAGGAAGGGAAAACCATCAACAAAAGAGACATTGAAAAAGCTGTAATTCTTACCTTTTTATCAGCCTGCCTTTGAAAGGGTTAGCTGCAGTCCAGTGGCTAGCACAATTAGTGCTAGTGAGAAGGAGGAAAGATCTTGTTCTGATACTGAGAAAGAACAAGTTACAAAGTACATCCGTAGAGTACATGGATGACCAGGAAAGCAGAAAAGAGAATATTTACTTTTTTAAAAAGGGAGTTGGGAAAAGAGAAGAGTCAGATAATTAGTTTAAATTCCTGGAAAAATACTGGAAGAGATAATGCAGAGCTTGCAGACACTGGTTTTGGAAGAACAAAGGAGGTGAATACTGGCCAACAAATATTTTTCGAGAATAAATCATGTAAAATCAAGCTAATTTCCTTCTTGGAGAAGGTTACAGGCCCTGAGGATAATGAAAAAACAGCAGACGTCCTGAAATTTATCCTTAGTCAGGCTTCTGACTTGCTTTACTTGACATTTTCATAAGCAAGTTAGGCAAGCGAGAGCTAATGAAACTGCTTTTGGGTAAATGAAGGCCTAGAGAGATGCTTTCAGAATGGAAGGCGGTGCTGGGCAGAGGAGCATTTTGTTCTGTGTCCAGTTCTGCTTGGTATTTTCATTAGTGACCTCAGGTAATGGGAGACTTCAAGATGGTATTAAGTGAAGAGATGTTTCAAGTGTGGTGAAAGATAGTAATAGGATTCAGAAAGATCTGGACAAATGCTGGAAAAAAAGGATCTGAAAGATATGTCTGCTAAAAATAAATGCAGAATATTTTGCTTAGGAATTAATTCCTTCAAAAAAATGCTAGGTTCTGGAACAATTGGCTAGGTAGTCATTTTGCAGAACTAGATCTGAGGGTTGTGGTGAATCACTAGCTGAATCAGCAGTGTCATGCTGTTGCAAAATGGCAAGCTGGGAGTTATAAACAGGATTACAGCCTGTAAGCCTCGTAATATATTCCTTTTGCTCTGCGTTAATAATGCCTTTACCACAATACAGCACCAAAAAGTAGTAAATCAATTGGAGAGAATCTAGAGAAGAATAATTATAATGATCAGAAGTCTAAAAATCAGGACTTCTGTGGAAAAAACAAGAGAGGTTTAGGCAGTCTAGAAGAGATTGTTTATGGGAGACGTAGTAAAAGACTTCATATAAGTTAATAGGTGTTGCAGAGAGAAGTGAGTAATCTTTGCTATATCTGCTTGATTAATGGGACAACAATTACTGGACATAAATTGCAATAAGAAGATTTCAGGTTAGGTAGTGGAAAAGGTTTCTAATTGTACGGATGGTGAAGGACTATAATATATTACTGAAGAAAGTTGTCAAACCCGTATGAACGGTGATATTTTAAGAACAAGTTGGACAGATTTCTGTGGAGAAGGGGTATGAATTCCCTGAGTGGGTGAAATCCCTTCCAGTCCTATTCTTTGACATTCTAATATTCAGTTAGAATGTTTTGTCAATGAAGACTTCGCACAAAGATCTATTGTAAGACTCTCTGAAGTGTTTTGAAAGTAAGAAAGTCAGTATGTTGCTTCTGACTGTATTGTTATTTTCTGTCAAAACTGCATTGTTGAATGGTTAAGAGTGAATTACTGTCTATTGGCTATGCGGTAGCATTTACCACTCCAGTTCACAGAACTGTATTTCTAATTGATATTTTGTTTGAGAGACGACTAGCTACCAACAAATTTGCAATTGTTCACAGAGTTTCATAAATCATGAAATTAATTTCAATTTAGTATTTCTTAAATAGGAAAAACATGGAGAACATTTAATTGAAAAGATGCATTGCTTTTGTAATTTGAGACATGGAAGCTTATCTAAGAAACTTCTGATATTTTGCTAATGCTGTTCCTTTATGTCACTACCTTAAAAAAAAAAAAAAGATTCAGAAAGCCTGTCTGCCCCATCCTAAGTCACATAAGATCTAATTAAACCCTCCTGCAAGTTACTTTGAGCACAGATTAAGGTAAGACCCAAAAAACTCCATATGTTTTTATTTAAATATGCACAATGTGGGAAACTATGGATTTTTCATCTGTAAATTTGCGGTCCAAATTCCATGTTGCTTTACAGTATTTTGTAGCTAAGCTTATATTCACCAAGTTTTTGTTTTGTTTTAATTTCAGATAAATATGAGAGAGAAGCCAGTAAATATTGGAATGAATTTTACAAGACTCATAAAAGTAACTTTTTTAAGGATCGCAATTGGCTGTTTCTGGAGTTTCCAGAAATTCTTCCAGAAAAAAGGAGACAAGAGTTGAAAACAGAAGAAAAATCTTCAGAACACACAAAAATAAATAGTACTGACATTTTTTTACAGAAAAATGAAATGTTTGAGGAAGGAGACAAATATTGGAAGAAAAGTTATGGAGGTGGTTCTGCTTCTGTACAAGGATACGTAGATAATAAAAGCCAAGCAAAATCTCTTACTGAGAGTCCTCAGGGTAAAAACTGTGGAGAAGAACTTGGCAGGCTAGAATCCTTCCCTGGTAGTGATGCCACTTACAGAATATTAGAGGTAATGCACTGCAAATCCATGCTACCTATCATATAGAACTCCGCTTAGTTGCTCAAAAGCCTGATAAAGACTTTCTTGATACTTACTTAGTAAGAAAAGTAAACATTTGGTATTTGACGCACTACATTCAATTATGGCAGAAACTTCCAGAGATACCTAGGATCTGGGCTTTGCTTTCACTTTAAAGTTTCTCCCAAATCAGAATTTAGGGCTAGATTGTCAGATTACATTTTCACTGAAAGATGGGTTTCTAATTTCCTGATGAAAGTTGTGTCTTAGAATGCTTTGTTCTTACAGTGCTCTGTCTTAAAGTGAAAGTATTTGACACATTCTTGCCAAATGGTGAAATTGGACATTCTCCTATGCAGTTTGAGAGATGGATCCTCTCTTAATTTTAGAAAGACATGAAGAGAAATGTGATCATAGAAGTATTTTGAGAATTGTGGTATGAGCTGTTTATACCTTTTCTGTCTGACTTGTCTTCAAGTCTAATGGCTCCTACCTACCAACTATTTTAAGGAAAAAAATAAAAGAATATGGGTTTTATTTGCTCATTTATGTTAACTTTTTGTTTCTCTTCTGATTTTAGGTTGGTTGTGGTGCTGGAAACAGTGTCTTTCCTATTTTGAAAGTTCTATGGTATGTAGTGCTGGATTTTCAAATATAGAAGTTCTATTCTTATGTTCTTAATTTTCTTCAAATGTTGGTGCTGGACCAGTGCTGCAGGAAGTGTTGAGTAGACTGTTTTACAGCCCTGAAATTCTGATTGCTTGCAGACCACAGATACTCCTCATACTGGTCAACCCTAGTCTAGGGGGGACCATATTTGCTGACAAGGTTTGTCTTCAGGTGTATTCAGACAAATTTCTTGTAGTTAATCTCAGGCAAGTGAAATATTCTCTTGTCTTATATGTCACCGTAAAACTACCAGATATCTCTTTAAAAGGCCAGAGTTGGAGACAGTAGATAATAGCACGTGATCTACTGGTAAGAAGTTGCATTATTTCTGAATTTGGCTGGTACACTTTGTCATATTGCTTCAAGCTTTAGTGTCAAGGAAGGCACAAATCCTGTATTGCATTACTTAATTCCTTGGAACATCTTAATCCACTTAGCTTCCAGTTTTAGAAAAAGCTGTTATGACAGCATGTCCTCCCTTCCATGTAGGCAGGAAGGTTTTATTGGAAAGGCCATCTATGTATCTAGGGTTGAAATAGATTTCTTTTTATTCATGCCTCCAAGTTCGTTATTCTATAAATGAATTCTGATTGCTAGCATCACCACTGTACAAAAATAGTCCATTCTGCACACATGGAAACAGAGAGCAGGAGGAATTGAGTGATGCACCAGGGTCATACATGACACCTATTACTGTTAGCAATGCATCTTCATCCCACAGCAAATGCTTTGCTTTAGACAGCTTGTAATGAAAAAGGAGCCCTGTTTCATATGAAGAGTTTGGAAAGTAACACTATATAGGGAAAAGGTATCATGTGGCTGTATTAAAAAAGATGAGACAAACTTTTGTGTCTTCCTCATGGGAAACATTAGTCATAGGCTGGCATTTCTGATAATTAAGAATCCACTCTTTAGGTATTTTTCCTGGAGATCTCTATTCTTATGCAAATCCTTCAGTCAATCACATTGATTGGTACATTGAACAACTCACACATTTGTCTTGTATATGACCTGATGGAAACATCTCATCTCTTAGCAGGCCTGGCTTTATAGCACAGTTGGGTTTACTCTGAATTTAATAATATAAAAATTGCCTTTTGTGTGCATAGCAAAAGAAGCCAGTGTCAAGTATGAGTGTACGCTGGCTACCAAAAATTTTTTCACTTAGGTTTGTTAATGTAACTTTAAAACCATTTCACCCTGTCCCCCTTAAATTGTAAGTTACTGCTTTTTAATACAATGCATCATGAAATCACCATCCAGATCAAGCTGTGTCTTTGTTTAAGGTCACTTTCTACATAGCTCCTCTTTGTCTCAAAAAAAATTGAAATAACATCTGAACAAGCCAATTAGGTAATGAGGTTAATCTTTTCCAAGGGACTGGCTGGGTCCAAAGCCTGTCTACTTGCCCTCATCCATGATAAATACCTAAACTCATCAACTCTCATGGTGGTCGCAGAGCTTATAAAAGTTTTGCTCAGCAACAAGGGTGGAATATATTTTGGTCCACAAGGGTTCTCCTGTTGAGTCCTCGGAGAGAGGTCACTAACTTAGCTGTGTATACTGTGAGATCTTGTAGGCACTGCCACAGTTTATTGATTCCCTCTCTAAAGAAACCGTCTGTCCAAAATCCCAATTATTTTTAAAGAGAGATTAATTGATCATGAGTTGACCATGAGGTCATCTTTCAGTAGGTTTTGAGGTGCTTGCTCAGTTTCTCTTAAATGAATTTTTCAGAGGTGAAAAAGAATTCTCCCTGGAGTTACTAGTGTCTGATGAATAGTATGAGGAAATTTTTAGCTGGCTTAGTCTTGGATGGGAAAGGAAGGGAAAACAGTGCTACAGGAAATCTTTATTCATCTTTGCTTAAAAACAAAAGGGATAATGGAGGGAAACAACCAATACTGCTTAACAATCAAAAGCACAGCAAGGTGGCACATGGGAACCCAAACCTCTGCAGAACTATGGATGACTCTTTCAACACCTCACCCCTGCCCAAATCATATTGCTAATTAAACTGCATACACGGGCTAATGATAGAGACTTAATGCAGTGCTTCTGTAAGAAAATGTGACCTATTAATGTGCATTTATGTAATACAACACCAGGACATTGTCATCAATCCTGACAGCCGTCTGTGACCTTCTTTCATTTCCTTTTCACTTCCTCCCTGACAAGGCTATAATTCTCCTTTTTATACTAACTGCCTGTTGGTATTCTTCTGAATTTGTCTGCCCTGTTGGTTCATTACAACCTCTGTGGTTTTCCATGTGCTAGACATCAATAAAACATACTTGATCAAACCTGTGGAGAACCCCAAAGGGCCCTCAGTACTTCCATGAACACCGAGGTAGACTTTAATCTTTTACAATAATAATTTTTTTACTGATATTGGTTTTGTTTTCCTAGCGATACACCTGGAACCTTTCTATACTGTTGTGATTTTGCTTCAGGAGCAGTGGAGCTGGTAAAGGTAATTCATATGCTCACTTTAGAGTACCTTATAAGCCTGTAATTCAGGAGGCTGCCAGGAAGCCGTCTTCATGAAAAAGAATGTGATGGCTTTGACAACTTTTAACTGAAGTTTTCAATATTCCAAAGAACAAAGTCTTACTCTATGCAGAGAGGAATGAATACCATCAGTGAGCTTGCTTCTCAGCTTGAGTAAGATACCAGACAGAATAGGCTTTTATACGAGATGTTTTACAATGCTGAATAATTGAAGAAAAAAAGTTTCTTGAGTCACAGTAAACGTATTAACTACTACTGTTCTCTCTGTGCCTCTTTTCATCTTTTTCCTGACAGTCACATTCGTCCTACAATTCAGCCTGGTGTTCTGCCTTTGTTCATGATGTGTGTGATGATGCTTTACCCTATCCTTTTCCAGACGAGATCCTGGATGTCATTCTCCTTGTCTTTGTACTCTCTACTATTCATCCTGACAGGTAAATGCAGACTAAAGGGCAAAGCAAATGGGTTAAATCTCTTTTATCACTGGAGTTTTTTAAGAATAGCAAAAGAAGATGATGAATCTTTAATTTATTGTTTAGTAAGCTACAATATATATAAAACAAGGTATTTTAAAAGCTGCTTCCCATTTTCAGGCTTCAAGAGAAAAGCTCGTCAGGCTAATTCATTACTGAGCCTCTTGTCTCCATCAAAATACAAGGGGTATATTGTAACCACGTACATACCTATTAAAAGTGACAGTGATTCAAGAAAATTACAAATTAAAAAAATCAGAATGCTAGTCTTGTAGAAGGAAATTATTTTTAGTGATCATACTCAAACATTCGTGATTTAACACCTTGCAATATGTCGACAGAGACTTAGGTTGCTAATTTAACATGCAAATGCTTACATGCAGGCCGTTTAAATGAAAATTCATTCAGAATTTTGTAACTTGTTTTTATTAAGAAAATTTGATCTAATTTTCATGCATAGTGTTATGCTGGGTGCTGTTAGCCTTGTTACTAATGCCTCTTAATGTCTAATGAGCCAAACTTCATGAGTGTTAAGGCTGGCTGATTGTGCAAATGCCCTTTTTTAATGGTAAAAATGCAAAAGAGGGCATGTAAGTTAAACTCCTTGACTCTTCCTTTAACTAGATCATACATGCTGTGTGTGTGGTAATATGTTTATTACTTTAAGAATGTCATTTAAATGGGCTTGGCAAACAGAACAGTATTCGCCTAAGTCTGGGAACTATTTCACTGCCTAAGTTATTAATGATTAGCTTTACAGAAATGTCTTTCCCATATAGGATATTGCTCCTTCCTGTTTGTTCAGAGATGAGCACATGAGTCATGCAAAGCCTGAGTCCAGATTTCAGAAACAATTCAAGCAGTAGCTTTCAGACCTCTGTAACTGTGGTGATGCTGCCAGGAAGAAATTGGACAATAGAGACACATACATTCAATCACTTCGCCTGTAGAAGCAGTAATCAGACCTTCTGTCAGAATTTATGTGGATCTTTTTCCTATTAGTCATTTGAGAATGTGTTTGTCTTTTTTTTTTTTTTTCTCCTCCCCATGTCAGCATCTGAAGGCTGACATGGATGTTTTTGTGTGTGTGTGTATACACACATAAAGATTTCTGTGTAATTGTCTGTGTTGTAAGACCCGCTTTCCAAAGATTTGTTAGTCATTACTGTCACCTCGTAGAATTAAAATGACTGCATAAAGGCAAATGTAGTCCAGATTCATCTTGCTCAGTATACATTTTTTTTCTGGAAACTTTGAAAGTGGGAAATGAAAAAGAAAAGCAAGAGCATGATGATGCAGAACTTACATACTTTGGAGACCTGGAAAATACACAAGAGGGACGCATTTGTGTTCAGCACAATTTTTACTTAGTGATTTCTCTTCAGGCTGCTCTGTTTAGTTTTTGATAATTGCTACTTTTGTACCCCATTTTTAACACACTTCAACTCTGCTAGAAGGCCACTCTAAAAGTTGCTTGCAGAATTTGAAAGATATTAAACTTTCTTCAAGCTATTTAATTAATGTGCTCTAGTCCTATGAGATGAGATTTCTCAAAGCACTTTCACTTTTTGGGCTTGTACATTTTTTTTCTGTGTGCACAAAAGTTTTATGTTTATATAAGCAAAGTCTGCAATTCTGTACACAGCTACCTGTCTTGAACAGTCTCTTATTCTTAGATGATGCTGCCTTTTCTGTCTCTGGCAGCATGCTTAGTTGCCTGTGTTGAGCATGAGCAAAGTGGACAACTTTTAAAGAACTTGGCTTCTTCCAAGGGAATTCCATGCTTAAAAAATGTATGCTGCTTTTTGTTCTTGTTTGTTTGTTTGGAGATATGGTATTATTTTCTGCTGAGCTGCCTCCTAATTCTGTCCCTTAAAAATCAAGGTAAGATGCCTGCACTGCTGTTGCATAAGCACCAGGTTTCTTGAGTTATGACATCCTTGGGGCAAGGGGGTAAGGCCACCTGAGAGACAGGGATGGCGTAAGGATGTTCTCTCGGTACACAATAGTGGTATGCTGATTTTGTATAGTTAAGTAGGACTTACTCTTCTTTAGCTCTTTTCAGCACCCTGCCTTTCCTTTCCATTCATTTTGAATTCACTCACACCTTCTGCACGATCTGTCTGCTTCACTGTGGGAGGAAGGGTTGAACTAGGCAAGTGGACTTTTCTACCTTGCAGCCTGCCAGGTGCAGACTGCCTTTTGTGGTCTTTCATGAATGTGGACAACCTGAGCCTTTCAGCTTATTCTCTGAAAGACTGAGGCAAACCCAAGTCATTATTCGTTATTAACGTATTTTAAAGCGTAATGCAAATGTATTTATAAGAATCTCCAAGGTAAGGTTAAAAAGTGAGAATGAAGATGCTCTGGTCTAGTGAAAGGGAAAGAGTACTGTGTGTGGTACTTATTCCTATCATGCATACAGTAGGCTGGTGTAATCTTGATAAGGAAGAGCTGATGTTAGATACCACCAAGATTCACAAACTTGTCAGCATTTTGGAAGATGCAGACTTTCCTCTAACTCCAGATGGGGTTCTGCCAGATTCCTCTCCTGAGGTACTACTCAGATTTTTCTTTCCATCCTCAACTGTTAGGTGTGGACATACTGATTTTATGTGTATGATCAGTACCTCCATAAAGAAATCAGGTAAGTTTTTTGTCTACCTTCCAGACCCTTGATTTTGCTATGTACAACGAGAAGGCTCAGTCTGGCTCTACAATGCACATAGCTAACTGTTCATTCATTGTTTGTCATATATCTGCCTCACCCATATGACCCATGTACTCAAAAACTGGTTTAATCCATCCTTGAGATTCTGTTGAAGTGAAGGAAAAGGGCTCCTTTTCCCTTCCCAGTTTTTATTCTCTTACAGTTCCTTTTAAATTATTAGACATTTTTTTTGTAGAGCGTCCTTCCTGTTCACTAGTGCCTGCCCTTTTTATTGTAAATATAGACACATCTTCTCACTGTAGTTTCAGAAATTTATGTATATTCCAAGCATCTAGAAAAAAACAGTTATGTTTGTAAATTTCACCAGTATCTCATCTATTTTCTAAGGATGCAAAGGGTTGTAAATAGGTTGGCTAAACTACTGAAACCTGGAGGAATGTTGTTATTTCGAGACTATGGAAGATATGATACAGCTCAACTTCGCTTTAAAAAAGGTAGTTCCTGAATGCTTTTGTAGTTCGCTGTTTAACTCTTTTTTTGAAAAATAGTGACACATGCTTTTTCATTACTGCTCTAATTTCTTAGGTCGCTGCTTGTCAGAAAATTTTTATGTACGAGGAGATGGAACCAGAGTATATTTCTTTACCAAAGGTATGAAACGGTATAGTTTTATAGAAAGAGTTGAGTGTCTCTTAAGATGATTTGAATTATAAAAGCTCATCTTAGAAAACTAAAGAAAGTTTTGCTGGCTTTTTTTTTTAATTCTCTGCTTTTACAAAGCCCAAAGCTAACTGTTCTAAGAAAATAATTCCTGTTATGTGTACACTTGTTACATCTGGGGTCCTGCAAGATTGCTTGCAGACATCACTGGAAATTTCTCTTTGTCTAAGCCTCTCGTGTTTAATGGTATGCTCAAATTCTGTTATTTAAAGAGGTACTTGATTTATTTCTTCCAAGCATGTTTATCTCAATTTTAAGGACAGTCGGTAGCAGTGATCTGATATTTTCTTCTGCTGTGTTGGTGAATCTGAGTTGTGAGGCTGCTCTTTCTGCAGGAGCTTAACTTAAATTCCTGATTATGGATACTACTGCCCTTTGCCCGCCCACTCACTTGGTTCTGTTGACAGTCAGGTTAAACTGATGTATTTTAGCCCAGCTACTGGAAATTGTGAAAGTGAGCATCACAATCCTTTTTTTATTTTTCTTTTTACCCTCTGCAACCTAGACTGTAAGCAATAGAGATGGATCGGGATTTATCCCAGCCTGAGTAATTTTAGAAGTGAGAAGGAGGATCTGGGACATGTATGGGAAATCACTTGAATTCAAAGAGCCTTCTTAGTTTTTAAATATCTTGGTTTCTGCTTACTCATGACAAAGAAGCTTAAAGTTTTCCAGTGGTGACTGACAAGAAGGAGATAATGACGCTGGCATAGATGTGTGGATTGTATTTGGCAGGTGAAGTAGCTTTATCTCAATAATATGCAAACAGTGACCAAATAGCATACATTTATTTTCCTCAACTCTGGCATACTCAACCCTCTGAAGAAAAGGGATCTGTGAATGCCATGAGTAATAACCAATGTGGTTTGGGCCTCAACATAACATTTTTTACTGTAATATAAATTCAGAGCTGTGAAAATGAATTTATAACAAAAGGTTTCTTACAGGTAGTTTCCTCGATCTTTCAAAACACAAAACAGATTTAGTTCCATCTTTGGTTGAACTACAGGTTGTTAATTACTACGTTCTACAATTTTATTTATTTTTTTTAATTACAATAATTTTTCATATGAGAAAATAGATGAGGTATGGAACATGTTCAACTTGGCTGGATTAACTGAAGTACAGAATTTAGTTGATCGGCGATTACAAGTAAACAGGAAGAAAAAAGTGCAAATGCAGCGAGTTTGGATACAAAGCAAGTTCCAAAAACCATTGCTGTCTCTGAATAATCCAGAAGAAACCACCGAAACACACCCTTATGGATGATTGTACCATGAACTCCAGAAACTGGAGCAAATTTGAGTATGTATATTTCCTATAAATCTTTTGTTAGCCACCAAAAAAGAGAAATACACTGAATTGAAAAGCTCTCCCTGATATTTTTGTGAATGTATGCGTGTGAAAATGATCTCAGGGGGAAAGAAAAAAAGGCATTTCTGACCTCTACTTTGTATGCAATAAAGGGATATGCATTAATCTATTCATAACTGTGACCAGGCACTATTTTACTTCCTTGAATATGAATAGTCAATAAGTATAGGCATGTATCTTGTATGTATATGTAAATTGTAAATGTATATGTAATATGTAAAAAGTTTTAGACTGAAGCATAATTGTTTCAGAGATTTAGAGAAACTGAGTATCTGTTCTCACTATCACTGCAAACTGTGCTGTGTTAATTTGTGAGTCATGTCTCTTTTAACCACTGTGTGTCTTGCAACTGTATTTCCTCTTGGGGGGGAAATTTCTTGGTGTATAAATAATGAAGACAAAATGTCTTTCTGATTTGCATGTAAGGTATCATTTCATACTAACTGCATGTGATCTGCATAAGTATCAGATTAGTCAGTGGTGGGCATCCTCCATTGTGACTGACTTCTTCCTCTGAAGTCTCCACTTTCCATCTACATGCTCATCAGAAACATGCCAAACTCAAGTTTCTGTAACAGCTTAGTGACATATACATTATATTTAAAGTACCGTAGGTTGTAAACTGAACATCATGTAGAAAAGAATTATCAAAATGCCAAAACAGTGCTGAAACCAAATAGTTAACATTTGCCTGGATAAATACAAGCATCATTTTTATGATATGTCAGATATACTAGAGGGAGGAGCCGAAAGAGGAGTCCAGAGTACATTTTATTTATATTGTTATAGGGTAATGTAATCGCACTGAAATGGCGATCTACATGGCAGCTGGGATATTTTGGTTGTTTACAAAGAGAGGTTGCTGTCTTAGCGCTGGAGTCTTGGAAAAAAGACACAATGTTTTTGTGTTGGCTCTTTGGAGAGACAGTAAAAGGACAGGACTATTCTAGTATGTCAAGTACTTTTAAGAAGAAAATCAAAATGCAAACAGTGTTTTCAGATACAGACCGTGATACTGAGGCTGTTGAGCTAGTATTTAAACATGCCACTTCTGCTATTTAAATGTAATTTTACAATCGCTTAGCCACAAGAAGGAGAGGACAAGAAAAAGGTGAATGAATAAAAGAAGTCTCTTACTTCAACAAGGATGTAGAATACATATGATCTATAACATGTATGCAGTTTTGAGTGCCATTAATAGTGACACTCTCAAAGTTGCTTTTCTTGCTTTTGTTTTAGTCTGAAGGGTAAGCATGTCACAGCTGACAACCTATTTTTTTTGCAAGTTGTTAACTGCTAAGCTAAGTAGAACTGATTGTCTTCTAGGGAAAAAAAAATAAATCTAATTTTAGATGCTAAGTATCTACATCCCCTTGGAGGGACCTGCTTAATTTCCATAAACCCAGAATCTGTTTCAAGAATGTGGTGCAATAAAGGGTCTTTGAAGGTAGGATCTGATCCTGCATTTCTGGTGTATTCTAAACCCCCATTAGAGTAAGGTACTGTTCTATGTATGAATTAAGTGGCTTAGGAAGCTTTGGTTAGCAGTGGCATTATTGTAACCTACAATTAAACTCCTGTGGTATAAATCAAAGGTTAAGTTTCTTCAAGCCCTAAGTCTTAAGAGACTGTAGCATCTGCATGGAAAATGTAAATAAATATCTGCTTATATTTTAATTAGATTGCTACCCTATGCTATTAAGTGTGACTTCTGAGTATGCATAGCTTGTAGTCTAGTACAAAGCATTTTCAGTTGTAGAATTTTCCAGGGGGGTGATGGCGATGATAAGCTTTTGAGCATCATGCAGTCCCATTCGTGTGTGATGCAGATTTTCCATGTGTGGAGGCTAATGAAATGTTTGCTTTGGCTCTCACACTGATATGTTGATTCTGGCAAGATTTTAATATGTGATGTTGTTAGTTTAACAAAAATGTGACATCAGAAGAAACGAGACCCTGAATTCTCATATGGCCTTGAGCAAAATTGGCTGTTTCTCTTCCACACTTTGCAGCGCAAGTATTGGCTGCCTCCTTTAGAATAATGGTGCCTGTTTTAGAAGTAATAAGGTCAGCTACTATTTGTAAGTGTAGAATATCCACTGTACTAGTCTGAACAGTTGTAAAATTGATAGAAGGGGAAATGGACAAAGATGTTGTTCCCAATAAGAACTTTTGAATCTGAGTAGCACTTTCTGTATTTTGGCTGCATGACATTTCAGTTTTCAAAAAACTTAAGGACATGTTTTTGAAATACTTTCAAATTATCTGTATTAGTTGAGAAAACTAATGTTACAATATTGGTAAAAGAGAGGCAAGTAGAGCTACTGAAATAAAAGAAAGAAAATAGATACAGACAGCTATATAGGAAATGCAGTTTTACATGGCTTATTGTTAATTAATTTCTGGGGGAAAGAAAAATTAGGGTATTGCAAAGTGTGCCCAGTATAGAAAAAGACTGCTAAGTTTCACTTTTGAAATCTGAAGTTACTTCTTTAATCAGATATGTACCTGAAATCTCTAATTACATAAATTTGTAGAAGTACACATTATATAAATACTAAACAATTGTTAATTGCAAATGATTTTAGGTTCAGCATGACTTCCTATGCTGGTAAAGCAGACTTATGAATGTATACAAATGGCAATTAGAGAAAGATAATCTTATAGAATTGAGTCTTGCTTTTATTGGCTTTGGGTTGCTTTATCAATATTGTGTACTTTTTGCCCATCTCCACTGGTATTGCATTACATTTATGTACAGGGATACATGAAAGTGGTACTTATCAAGGATTAGACCTTGCTTAGTTTATAAGCAACTATAAGACAGCTAGAAAGTAAAGAAACTGACCTACACTAATTCTGAAGTATCTAGTCACTTACAATTAACTCATATAAAAAATCTTGTGGGGTTTGTTGGTTTTTTTTCCAGAAAAATCATGAAAGGTGCTTGTGCCACACCTACAAATCCACTGAATCTGAAGAGGACAACCAAAATGCAGGGCAGACGGGGAGACAGCAGGAACTCTAGGGACACTAGGGATAAATTTCTTGTATTGGAAACTGCTGTTTCTTTTTTTCTTTTGCTTGACTTTTGCTTGTGACTCAGCTAATGTACAGATTCTGCTGTTTAATAATGAACAAAAATTTGTAACAAACCGTCCTGAAATTTGTATTAAACACCAGTGGAAATCACTTAACATAAATTTTGCTACTTCATTTTTATTTGTGGTGTGATCTTTATTCACTGCTCTGGTGTGCTCCTTGATCTGTTGACATATGCCTCATTTCCCCTTTTTCCTATGCATAGTAGACAATTAAGCAGTTTCCACAGGAGTTATATACACAAACATTTGCAGTAAAGTTTGCTGGCTGGGTTATTTGTAGCATCGAAGCAAGAGAGTTTTATTTCCTTCTGTACAGAACAGATTGCTTTTTCTTTTTGTGTGAATGCAATGAATTGCATAGATGGTAAATTAATATAGGGATATTGGCTGTATTTTTAAATTATTTTAAGCCCAAAATACCTTAGGGTATGCTGTTTGTAATGGCAGTGATAATAGTAGACAGTTTGTACATGAATAATTTCTTCTTCATAAACCGTCTTCATAATGGGTGGTTAAACAACCTTGGAAATAAATCATGTGTACATGTTATAAAAATATTAAATGTTGCTATTGTTAATAATACAGGTCACTTTGCCTTTCAGTATCTGTAAATTTCTCTCCATGTTTGGAACAAAGATTGGACATGAGAGGTTTTTTACATCAGTTATGTGCCAGTTGCTCTCCTCTTGAGACTCAGCCAGAGACTGGACGAGTCTTAAGTCTGCTAAACACAATTACAGTTAGTATATGGTCAGGAAGAGCTACATGGGTTGCCATGGGCATCTGAGCCGGTTCTTTGTCGCACCTGCTGGTCCAGGCATATAGGTCATGCCTGGACTGGGCTTTGAGCTGAGAAGGGAACTTCTCTGTCCAGTGACCATCCTCCATCCTGTGCTAGTACCAAGCAACTAAAAGAACTTGCCTGATTTGAAAGCAAGAGCCATACAGGCGGGAGGGGAGGAAGCTGAAGATGCAAAGGCAGACAAGAGAAGGGGTGGGTGTTTCCTTTGGGAACTGGAGTAAGAAGGAAGCTTGGATGGACTGACAAAGCAAGAGAATGAGATGCAGAACCAAACCGGGAACTGAGGAACAGAACACCGTGAGCACCGTATAGGGAGAAGATATATAACAGAACACCATGTGGCAGGGTGAGGACATTGGGCCTAGAAACAAGTGAAACGAAATGGAGGAGGCAAGCAGAAAAAGGGGACTGATCTGTCACAGAAACAGGGTGAAACCTGGGTAAACAAAGAAATTGGGGTAAGGATTAGAGGTGGAAAGACCTATCTTCGAAGTCTCTTTCTCCCAAGTGGTACTGTATTTTCACATTTTAGCAGAATATTACAGGCTTTGTCTTTCATCCGTATGTGCACAAAGTATTTCAACTTATTACAAAGATAGAATGTTTCATTTGTTGTAGTCTGTATGTGCTATGCACATGTTTGCAACAGTGCAGGCAGGTTTATGATACACCTGCTTTTGCTTTTTCCTTAGGGAACAATGTTTTTACTTTCTTTTAAGTAAAACTCTATAGTGACAGAAGCTACACTCCTAGCCTCCTGGGAAGCAAATACAAAAGAATAACAGAAGTGTCTGCATCCTCCTTGTATTCAATCCAGGTAGGACAATTAAACGTACTCCATATGTTCTGCTGTTGTCCCACTTAAATCAAGACCATCTCTGCAGATTATCACCTTGAAATGCCTCCCAATCTCAGTTTCTGTTATACTTGCATCTGTTCAACAGAACTTAAATGAGTTTGTATAAACTAGAAATACAACTTAGAAGGAAAATAGCAGAATAATCTTTATGCTTTATCTGGGATTACAACAGTTTAGAGAAGGAATATGTTTATTATTTTAAATCAGTGTCATGGTTGCAAAGGAGCACTCATCCAAGAGCCTGAAAATTTGTTATTTGAGGTATAATGCACATTATTGGCAGCATTAAACCTAATATCTCTATTATGCAGCTTTGTATACTTAATGTTAGCCAAAGGTGTCTTGTCAATTGTTACTGTGAAAAAGGAGTTAGCAACAAGATAGTCCTATTTTGAGAGGATGTTTTATTGTTCAGGTTATTACAATTTTGAAGGGAACATGAAAGATTAAGAAAGTAAGTGAATTAGTTTAATGATGGCTAAAACTTACTGATGACATAGCAATAAATGCTCAAAGAATAATCTGAGCATTCCTGTGTATTGATACAAAATGAACTTGTAAGTTCATTAAAAACACAGACTTGGTGTATGCTGCTAGTTATAAAAACAACCAAAATGTTTAAATTTATAAATATTATGTAAAAATAGAATGCTTTATAGTTATAAATGTGATGTAAAAATAGAGTGCTCTATAGCTACTGCATAAATCCAGTGCATAGTCTTCTCTATAATGTGTTCCATTCAGCTAGAAAAAAGATGCAGTAGAAATAGATGGTGAAAAGTCCCAGAGACATGAAAAAATTCAATATGAAGACAGGTTAGGGAAATAAACAATAGGCAATGTGAGGATGGCCTATAATGTTATGTTTTAGTATTTAGAAGGTCTAGTTTATCCCTTTAATGATACAAAAAGCAAGGTAAATTAGTCAACTTGGCAGGCAACAAACCTACATTGATAAACATATGCAGTATGTCCTATAAAAACACGAGCAATAACAATGTTCAGAAGGCTAGAAGATTGGTGAGTTACTAAAAATGGGTTATATTAGATTTTTCCATTTTTATTTTATATATATGAAAGGGGAAATCTGCATATTTAGTGTTTAAGATTTAAAAAGCCTCAAATAAAAAAAAACACAAAAACATTTTGTTAGATCCTAACATTGCTCAGCAGAAGAGCTGGATAATAAACCTGAACAGAAAATGGGTCTAGTAGGCACAGTTTATTGAATTAAGAAAAGATAGAGGGGAAAAAAGTAGGAAAAAAGAACATACTAATTGGCATGACAACCTGTAGTCCTGTAGCAATCGTAAAGCACAGAATGCAGTTAGTATTTTATATAGCATGACAAATTCAGTACAGTGCCTGAGAGGAAGAGACATCAGTCTTACTGCTCTTTCCTGTCACGACAATATCGCTGTAAACTGGCATTTGGACAAGCCAAAAGCCAAAGAATAAAAGTAATTGGTTTTGTAAAAGAGCATACAATTGGTTAATTATGCTTAAGTCAGACTGGCTGTATTGGAGCGTTTCATTGCACAGCAAACATTCATTTTTTCTTTCTTTAGTGTCAGGCACACTCCAGCCTCCATTTCCTCCCAAATAACAAGTGCTTTTTAAATGGAGGAGCTGCATCTTTGAACTTGAATAAAAGGGTTGTTGTGCAGCATAGGATTTAGCAGATGGGCTTAGAGAATCCGAACCTACCACTAGCCTTTTATTCCACAGTAGGAAAAGCTTTGCCATTTTTAATGGCTCTGTTTGCTACATACCCTATTAAGCACAGTAGTCAGATGTCATTCTGAGGAATCAGGCAGCTTAGTTTCCAATGACATTGATTACACTCAACAGTCAGAGGATGAGAAAGAGTGGTGGGTGGAGAAGTGAAAAGACAGTGTAAGGCATTTCAGGGAGGAGGTTTGCACTCCAGTACTTGCATGTGGGTGACAATCCCTCTGAGAAACAGTTTTTACTGTGAAGTGGAGCAGAGTTGAATCTTCTGCATTCACTTCAGGTTTAATCTCCATCCCCGTAAACCACCAGTGCAGCCTGTAGTTAAATGTACATTTACTTAAAATGAAGAGAAAATAACAGTAGCAAGAAGCTGCCTCTTTACAATGGGGCTGTGATTTCACGGAGAGAGACCCTGGCATGTTAATCCCTGGCATAAATGGGTGTAATTCTCAATGACAGCGCTAAGCCTGTTTACACAGGTGCTGAACTAAACCCAAAGATGATACACAATGCTGTTCAAAATCAATCATTTAATCCTTTTAAAATTTTTGTGATCTAACAACTGAAGATGTTTGTGTTAATAAAAGATGGTGTGACAAAGCTGTGATTGTCACTGAGCATGACTTCCTTTGAGATAAAAATTACGACAAACACATAATATTATTTTTGATAAACATTTCATCTTGTTATTCAAGGGTGAATATTAGTGAGTTGAATAAATCCTTGGTGATAGTTACCAAACTGTGAAATAAGGTCTATTTTTAAAATTGGAAACAGTCTGAGCCAGCTTATACAAAGAGAGAAGAACAAAATCATGCTCGCAAGAAGTCTACGCTTTATTTTACTGAAGTGTACAAGAAATCAATGTAATCAACCTTGGTTTTAGTTTCTTTTTATTTTGCATGTACTTGTTTTAATAACAAATGAAAGCAGATGAAAAAGGAAGCTGCATGGGACACAGTCTGCAAAGCATGTAAGTATTATCACTTAAGATATTAAACAAACTACTAAACCACACAGCTTCTTGCATCAATTAGCATAAGGCTGAGTATCAGAAACAGTAAATATTTATTTTACTTTAAACAATTAATGTTAATAAAAGGCCTCAGGATTAAATCTGAAATTAAAAAAATCTTTGAATCTTTGATCCAGATTCCCAATATCATTTATGTCAACATAAGTTCAGAAGACTCTTGAAGTTTATGGAGTTGCTTCAAGATATAGACTAGTTACTTGCAATTAGAATCCACATTAACTGATGCCTAATATTCTTTATAAAAATGAAAATGCAAACATAGATGTACAAAAATATTCTGTCAGCAAGAATATCTACATTAAGCATTAAAAAATTGAATTCAAAGTCAATTGCGCAGAGACAATAGCTTTATTTGCTACTCTTCCTATGTTAAAGGGCTGAAATTTGGTTTGGATTTAAGATGCTCACATATCTGTGTTTATATCTGAGTGTAGGATATTCAGAAATTTTTTATCCTATAACATGCTCTAACAAGTAGTAAGCATTATGAAACTTGACAACCAACCAGATAAGCATAGTTGATTAAGATAAGTGGTTTACAATAAAAGGCTTAAGATATGTTCATTTTTGCTATGTTTCTCTCTCAAATACTTGAGAAAGTACCTGTGAGAAGGTATACCTGTTCTTAAACTTAACAGTCCTTTGAAGTCCAAAATAAAAAAATTTGTGAAGATAAGATTGAAGAAAACAGTAAGGGGAAAAATGGCTTTTTTAACACGTTGTCAGGAAGTGAAAATGCACATTTGTTTCCCTATCTTTTTAGATTTCATAGCTATTGTATTGTTCCATTACCACAAGACTTTGTATATTTGTATGTGTTTCTAAGGAAATACCAGTAAAGCAGTGTAATTTAAATTTACGTTATGCTTGGAGCTTCCTTTTTTTTCACAATTGTTTACTCTTCTTTTCCTAAATCAGTCCATCAGATTAAAAAAGAAAACAAACATAACAACACTCTTTGAGAGCCACAAATTGTTGATAATGCAGGCAAATATTAACTGAGTGTTGTTTCCAGTGGATTTTCCTGCCATCCATGAGATCAAGAATGGGACAGTTTTACCTGCTATGTTACCAGCATTTTTTTTTCAATAGAGGTATACTATATGTATGTTAGTAATACTTCATATCATTTTCATGTTCTTGTTTCCAGCTACCCTGCTTTCTGATTTACGTTAATAAAGCTTTTGGAGATTCCCAAGTGAAGTGTAAGTAAGTATTACTTACATATTACTTACATTATCTAAGTATTACTATTTGTATTCATAAAGTGAATAAATACAAAGTTTGACATAAATCTCCATGTGTAACTACATGAACAGTGACAGCTTCAGGCCTCTTGGTTTTCATCCCCCATTTACTAGGCGAGATCAGCAATGAACGTGCGAACTTTCCCCAGGGGAGCCTAGAGCGACCTTTTTTCTCTCTCTGAGAGTGCTGCCAAGTATTTCACTGCTCCCTGATTTAAAAAAAAACCCACAACCCACAACAGAACAGTTATTGCCAAAGAGAAGCCTAAAGGGCTTAGATTATATACATACATATATATGTATGTGTGTGTGTATGTATAAAAATCAAATGAGAGCATAGAGAACATCAGCAGGCTGGGAGGTAGAGAAATGGAAATTGGCCGGCATCCAATTAAAGAAAAGTCCAGGCATAAGAAAAAAGAAATTCTTTAAAGAGGCATTTAACATAAGGTAAAAGAGAGAGGCTGTATGCTTAGAAGCCCTTCCTAAAACCAGTGGTAGTATAGGATGAGAAGAAAAAGGAAAGTTATTAATGGACTTTCAGTTTTTGGTCTGGAAAAGTGTATAAGCCATAACTTTCATGTTTGGACTTTCCAAACACTTTTATGCAAGGGGCCTGCTGGGGATCCACATTCTTCTACAGTCAGCATGGGTGCTGAGTCATCAGGAAAGTTGGCCATTTGGTTTTAGGTTTCTAAATATAGAGGTGAACATTTAAAGCCCTAATCTGGCGACAGTGGACACTCGTATGCAGCTTTGGTGACCTGAATGATCTCATTCTTAACAGTGCTCCTATCAGAACCATAGCTGCGCCTGTATTACACGTACTCCTGAAAACTGTAGCTCCCATGACAAACAAAACATTTTTAATAGAAATAAAAAAATAATTCAAAGAAATATAGAAGAGTGGCAAGTTTCAGTCTCTGCTAAGCATCAAAGCTCTCTCAGGATAGTTCGTGTGCTGTTGCCCTGTGCAGAGCAGGTGGAAGAAGTAGACTTTGGGGGAGGGAACAGAAGAGCAACCTAACTTGAGGAAGGAACCTTAGTTTAAGCCTTGGAAGGGGTAAATTTTGACTCTTCAGTTGGGTTTTAGCTACTGTGTTCAAGGCATAAGGAGTGTGAGATTGTGGGAGTCTGCCTGGAAATTGTCAGTTTTCTGAATAAATACTATCAGAGAAGATTTGTACTAACTTTATGTTTGCAGTTGGTATATTATACCAACATTCTGTACATGGATTGGTGGGGTTCTTTCAGTTCTAATGAGCTTCTGCACACTTCAGTTTGTTTGTTTGGAAACTTCGCTAAAACAGGACCTTTGACATTCAAAACACTGTGACATAGAATCAGAATTACAAAAAGGCGTTTTCACTTTCACTGTAGATAAAACTGTATAATGCAGTACTATAAGTAGGAGCTCCTTCTTAAAAAAGCAAGAGCGAGTGCCCCAGCGAGTCGTGAGGTCTAGTGGGTGTTGTTCTGGCAGGCTACCTATAGCCCACGGACACACCAGTGCCTGGCTCTGCGTGAAGCGGAGCAAACGCTTCATTATTTCGGTTGATTACGGTCTGGGTAGGCAGCACTCTTGGTGATTTTTGAGTTAAGAGAAGGAGATCTAGCAAGTGGATAGCAGCAGAGGAAAGACTGTTTTGAGGGAAAACAGTTTTTTCTATAAACTTTCTATCAAACTTTCATCCTGAGTACCCAAAGTGTGTTTCAAGAGCTATTTTTTGTACACCAAATAGCTGGGAACAGAACTTGTTAACAGTGTGCAACACCTGTAGGTAGCTATGTTAAGCAGCAAAGTGCTAGCCAGTGCATCCAAGATGCAGTGCTTTTGTGTGGTGGCAGTTCACATGCAGCTGATCGGTTAGCCAAAAACAAACAAAAAAACCATTACCTTACTATAAGATGTGAGCTTCAAAATGAGACTGTGCCCTCATTTTCTATGAGAACTTAAAACATGCAAAGTTTGAGGTTTTAAAAGTTAGTTGGCCATATGTGAGTTACAAAACCACAAGAAGTTAGCAGCTTACGTTAAAATTTGAAATGAGTGGGTTTTTATTTGCTTCTAGCTCAGAACCAATTTTATCAGTTTTCTTCCAACTGGTGTAAGACTAGGACAGATGATTTTACAACAAAAGGGAATTTCTTGACAATATTATAGCAGGTTGGTGAGAAGAATCTGTTTCTGATTAAACTAGGGCTGAGGACTGCACTGACACTTCTCTTAAAAGCTACCGTTATTAGCCTGCCCTAGCCGTAGACTTCTTGTCTGTTGTTCTGTAACACCTGCTAAACTCATGGAGTTTCTTAGGAGCATGTAGATGGAGTCAAGATCTCTGCGCTCCACAAGATAAATGCCTAATACGTGACCTACAGGTGTATGTCTGCTGCCTGTGATAGAAATAAAAGAGGGCAAGAAAGTCCCGTATTGTTCCTCTAGGAGAAAAATCAGGAAATGTTATATTATCCAGCCCTTTTTATTGGGACTTTTTAACGTGTTCTTTGGAGAGGACTGAATGCTGCTTTCAATTATGCGTGGTATGCTGAAGGTATTGATTTGGGACTTTATTACCAGCCTTTATTAGAATTCTCTTTATTTTGGGTGCTGTCTTTGCACAGGATCAAAACCAGAATGTCTCTGTTTTTCTTAATTGAACTTCTTACTGTTATTTGTCTATTTTATACCTACAACATTCAAAATGCTAGTTATTTCATGTGTACTACCATTATTATATAATGGATGAGACTTTGGTACAATTAAAAAAACACAGAATGCAGCTGAGATGAGACAGAGATACGAAATCTGACTTAGTGGTTGTCTAAAATATAGCCACAATTCCAGCTTAAACTCTTAACATTGTGTGACCAGCTGCTACATTTCATTTGAACCTTCTATGAAAAGAAACATGGAAAATGCAAAATATTTCCTGTATCCACAAAATCTCTAGTGCTTCTTTTCTCCAGTGGAAGGGACTCCCCTGTGTCTTTAATAGTGAGATATACCCAGTTAGGTAGCCGTAATTCCCAGTAGTATCATTCAGTTTTTGTTTTCTTGTGGAATTCAGTCCTTTTCCTTGTCTGAAGGCCCTGAAATTTCAGTCTTCCCTGTTAATTCTGAAGATGCTGCTATATGAGTTGTGGTGAAATTAAATTTCCATAGAAAATGCAAATTTTGTGTATAAAATATACTTGTGGATTTCTCTAATGAATGTGCCAACACCATAAAAGGCTCACAGCAGTTTCCTAGTCAGTGCCTACAATTCTGCAGCATTTAATTTGTGCACAAATACAGTCCCTCTTGTAGAGAGCATCTCTAATATGACATTTTTAATATCTTCTCCTGTCCTATCCTATCCATTGACTCCTAAGACCTTAGCTCAAAATTGATATAACAAATACTGTTCTGACCCACAGGAACCAAGTAAAGGTTTTGCCACCAACTTCACTGCAGGTAAGATCTCATCATAAAGGAATTTCATAGTCAGATCTGCAGCTATTGTGCACACCTGTTCAGGTAGATCTGTAGACACTTCGATCAGTTAAATATCAACTGTTGGTCGGCTACATTTTCTGGGACCTTCTTGATATTTGTGGTTTTACTCTTCCAGATAGGAAAATGTAGGATCTTTTGGCAAAATTGAAAGGAAAGAGAAAATCCTGCAGCTTGAGTATGTCTGTGCATTGCTGTGTTGTCAGACTTGCTTTTTAAAATTAGTTTTTCAGTTCTTCTCAAAAGTGCTTTAGTAAAAGATTAATGTTGGTGTTCAACAGTCACAGGACACAAGCAGTCCAGAGTCTGTATCTGCTCCTTATAGAAAAGGCCTGTAATAGAAGCAGCAGAATGACTTAATATAAAGAATTTTGAAAAAGGAAACTAAGCTGTTCTGTGTTCTCATTTATTAGAGAGAGAGAGGGAACTGAAGAGTAACCTTTAAGGAACTCAGATCGCACCTGAATAATTTGCATTTAGAAAGGATGTTCCTTTCATGTTCAATTGGTTTATTGAATCCATGTTAGATTCCTGTAAATGCTGCACAGCTTTTGCATCTCCAGTACTTTGCCTAAATGAAAGACTAACCTTTGGAGTCTGGCTTGGCTATATTACATTTATGTTTAGTCTAATAGAGGTGATGAAAGTCATTGAACTGAATGGCTCAAATTCCCTTGGTCCTTTAGAAGCAGCTTGAACAATAATCTCGCTTGGATGTTCAGAGCGACAGGAATTAACATCATTCCTATACATAGGAACATGCTTCTGCTTGAAACAGGCTTCACAAATTCATGTTTCAGTAATCTTCTACGAGGGCAGAGTGTGGTGCCAAAGGAGGAAGAGCTGACTATACTTTTCATTCCCAGGAGAAATTAAAAAGAAGGCAAGTGCTTTGAGTGGTTAGCAAGCCTGCCTTCATTTTGATTCTACTGACCTGCAATAAAGAAACTTGAAACAAAGCTCGTGTTACCGAACAGAAATATTTTGAAAATGAGTGTCTCAAGGAGCTGTGGGATTGTTGTGAATGTGGACTGAGCTAATTTTTTTTTCCTCTAGTGTACAGTATATGTTGACAGTAAATGCTTCCCGCAGATAGTGGTCATGAGAAGTTTTGCCCTGGGGGTCAGACAAAAAACTGTATCAGAAGTCTAAGAGAAATCTCGCTGTGTATGTGGGATCTCTACATAATATACCTATTTCAGTCCCTTTCTGTTTCAGCATTTTTGTGCAGATCTTTCAGGTATCTTGTACAAAGTCTTTATGGACAAGGTAGTATTTAACAAGGTGTTGGAGACCTGTAATGTTTTGGGATTTTTTTTGTGATTTTTATGCAAAAGGAAAACCATACTGAAATCAGTCTAGTCTATCATTAGTCTAGTTTGTGAATTACATTGGGGAGGTGCTTTGTGGAAAAATACCCATAATCACTAACAAGGATTAGGGATTTATCATTTCACTTAATATACCCAGCATAAGACACATCAAATTGCAAGTAGCATTTCTGAATTTATTCATAGCAATAACTACTTGCTTGTATTAAGGCAGGATGATAGTTTGGTTCTTATCCTGAAAAGCAGGAAAAAGCTAACATCTTTGTGAACTCTGCACTCACACTCTCTTTATGGGAACTTTTCAATACCAGTGCAATTGCCCTTTTGAGCCAGAGTCTGGCATCTCCTGGGTTACTCTGAATGTGTGCTAGCCTCAGTTATTGGTGTCCTGGTCCCCCAATGGATTTTTTTTCTTCCACTGCCCTGCAGTATTCCTTGCCAAAAGGGCTACTCTTACCCTTTACCATGTGAAGGTAGAAGGGCTAGAGTTTGGAATGACAGCACTGAAAAGTAAAAGCTTCTATAAAAGAGAAATCGTAACTTTTTTTGCCCCCCAAAACTAGGTAGTCTTTGCTTTCATATTGTTGAATCCATGCCAAGAAGCTATCCAGTAAACAGTTTGCCATTGCCAAGCATCAGGACCAAACAACAAGAGACGTGGATAAGACAAGCACCATCATCAAGAGCCGCTTGCCATTGCCAAGCATCAGGACCAAACAACAAGAGACATGGATAAGACAACCACCATCATCAAGAGCCGCTAAAGCCATATATCAGCAAAGGATTCTCAAAGAATCTGGATATTTTGTACCTGTCACATCAGCAAAAAGGGCATGGCTGCGATCCTGGAGTTCAGTACAGCGGCTCAACTGTAATTGGCTGTGAAGTTGTATAAGAAATTGTCCCATCCTGGTGAATATTTATCTCATCTCACTCATTGTCAGCTCAGTGTTAGCTCACGGTTAGGTTAGAGCGAGGGTGATATGATAACACACATAGCAGTAACTTTGGTACTTCAGACTCGCAGCTAGTGTGGAACAATGCTGCGTATTCTCAGAGATGGAGGATACTGCCCATTTGTCTTCTGTTCCTTGCTCTGCCTGTTCAAAGAATAATAAGTCAGCATCACTATCCTGGTCTATTTTCTCTAGGCACTCCAAGAATGAGATTTGGGATCTGCTAAAGCTCAGAAATGAAACACAGGTCATCTAGAACAATGGATACTTCCGCAGTAATAGCAAAGCTTGATTGTGTGAGAACAGAGTTTTCTTTGGAAATGGTTCAGCTCTGTCACAGAAGCCACAGAAAAGGAACATTTCTTTAATGTTGTGTGCTCCAACATAAGTACCCATATTTGTGTGCACGTGTGTGCAAAACAAAATGAAAATTCTAGAACAAAGCAAGCTGACTTTCTTCACAGCTCCACACAGACAAAAACTTAGAACTGCACAGATAGCGTGCTTTATACATGCCTGAGACATGGTCAGGAAACCATACAGAAATACATGAAAAATAGAATGAAAAATAGAAACTAATGTGCAGAAACATCTTGCTGCTATTTTGTTTGCCTCTAAATAATGTTCTAAGTAAATGGGTATGTGCAATTGATCATGGATCATCCTTTACCCCTGAGGATCTAAAAACTTGATTTGGAACAAGTTTTACAGGATATAACTTCTTTGGATTTTTTTTTTTAACTTTTATTAACTTGGCATATGAATTTATGAGTGTACTGTGGTACTATCATCAAAAAGAAGATCAAAATAGTGACTAGAATAAGTGAAAAGGAGATAGAACTGGCACAAAATCTGTATGGAACAAAGAAGTTACATTTATTATCCAAAGTACAACTCCCATTGGGAACTTGGGTAGGTATCATACAAACCATGATGGAATAGGCCCTCTAATGAAGGACCATTATTATGGGATGCAGGTAGTCTCCATTAAAATAAAAAGCCAGGCACAATTATATTAGTTGTTAGCACGCAAGCAGCTAAAGGAGCCCTGTGTGTTATTAGGCACTTAACCTTACCACCTGAAGTGGAATTGTCCGATAGGAAAAATTGGGTAGGACTTTCTGTGAAAAAAATGCAAATTGTATACAAAGTTATCTGTATGAGTCTTATGACTGATTTTAGTGCTTTAAGTTTTGTTGCCAATGAAACAAATATTTTGGCTGTTCCTGAGGTCTGTGAACTTTATTGAATACAGGAATAGCAAATGCACTTGATATATCTGATAGCAAGCTATGTTCCCTTTCCTTCCCTAGGATCCTTAAACCTTGACTGAATCCCATCATCTGTGACAGGCATTGCTTTCACTGTCGTTTCTATGGCAGTTGAATGTGAATGGTGAATCTATCTTTGGAAGGCAGAAAATGAGATGCATTGTCTTTTAGTGGTCATGTCTGATAGATATGCTTTTTTATGTGTCGGCATTGAGTCTTATATAAGATTTTGCAAAAGTGAGAATAAGTTTTCCCTGGAGAGACAGATGAAGAATAAAGGATTAGTACATCTCCCCATATAATAACTCCTAATGTGAAATTCTAGCCCTATTTATAACAATGTGAGCTTTGCTACTGACTTCAGTGGGATCACAGTTTTACCCCTAAGGTGCAGTTGTGCTTTCCTAGGAAAGCTAATATATGAAATACAGCCTCTGCCAGCACATCGTCAATGCAATGGCATAGAAAGAGGATAACATTGAATGACATCCATAGCCAATAATAGCTGCTGCGAGCATCCTGTCGAGCAGTGTATTAATGTTAGTCACCAGCTTTCTGGGTTTGTATCAGATTATTTTATTGATACCTGAATGAGGTAGACTCAGGATGAGGTAGGGTTCTGTGTGGAACTGTGGTTAGCATTTGGTTTTTTGTAATTTTTTAAAAACTCATCAAAGAATGTCAGATGTGGTTAAGCTTCTTTGATTTTTATTAATAAAGCACGCCATTTATAACTAAGTAAGTTTTTAAAGCCCGTCAAGGCACTGTTTAATTTTTCAGCTCTCTTTTTTGGTTCTATCTAGTTCTGTATTAGCCTCCTGTCCTCAGGTCTTGCCTTTTGTAAAGCAGATATTGTCATGTCCACATTTCTGGGAGGTGTCTTGCACCTCGTGAAAGAAGGAAAAAGACTCTTGATTGGCATCCCAGTCTTCACTGACCCATTGCTCAGTAGGTAGTGTGCTGTGGACATCAGCAACATTTCAGAGGGTCTTTGGCCAGCATGTTGCCTTCAAGTCATGGATTGAATACTGTGGCTCCATGTCTTCCAGGCAAGACTAGCACACTCTTTTTGATAGGGCTATTTAGATGTCAGCTAAGAAAATAACTCGTTGATGTGTTTGCATGAGAATGAATCCTGTAGATAAAGTTATATTGCGTAATAGTTTCCTGCAGCTCCCCAGATACTTGTTAGAGCAGTCTGAAATTTAATTCAGCCTCTCCCTATGAAATTGGATCTCTACTTTGTACTTCTCATTGCTTCTCTCAGCTCAATTAATGACATGGAAGCACTTGTTCTTTCTCTGAATAGTGACTGGGTGCCTCCTGCCAGAGCAATGGAGATCACCTTTTGCTGAGCTTATACATATATGCAGCAATAGCAGCCATACCGGGTGCTTCAGTGCACTGTGTAATAACTTCTTCCAAATTAAGGAGGCTCTGACAGTTTTTCCCTGCCTGTATTTGATTGCGCACTTAAGGTCAGCTGACTCTCATATCACTGGTGCCTTGTAGCTTTAAGCTCAGCAGCGGCTGTTGTCTGTGTTAGAGAATTCTTCTGTCACTGCAAATGGTAAAACAGGACTCATACTAAAGCTGGCCCCGGAATTTCTTTGCAATGCTCTTCTACTTGAACTTTCTTGATTGCAAATTGGAAAACTCTTGAAGGAGAGCATGAGCATGGTAAAGAGAACTTAAGAAGGGCAGAATTTCCAAAAATGAAATGAAGAAAAATTTATGTATATCAAAGCAGAAAGAAGTAGAACAGCAGGTGACAGAGTCCTTTTACAGTCTGAAATACTGGAAGTTTTACTCAAGACTCGGCAAAGTTCTGCACTGTGGTATTAGATGTCACTGTCCTGGGATATTCAGCTTGGTACAGTGAGACCATTTCATTGCCTCATTTCATGCTAGTGTGTTTCAGGCTACGTGCTGAGTATCTCCAGTATTTGGCTTTTTATACTACGTGCAATAGATTCAATTTTCCTGTTCTTACAGGCAATATCTTTAGCAGTATGCCCTGAAATGTCTTATGGATTCAAGCTGTCCCTTAATCAATGTTGCAGAGGATGCAGTTTTGATCTTTTTCTCTAATATGTGAACTATGATACTAGATTCATTCCAGCATACATCTGTCAGACCAGACTGAAAGCATTCAGTTAGAGATACTTCATTACCAGAATGGGGCCAACAAATTGGACACAATTTAAAAAATGGGGATTGAAATATAACATAGATGGGAAATAGAGGGTATCTCAAAACAAGGTCATAATGGAGGACTTAAATTGCACATATATCCAGACAGCAACAAGACATCCTCAAAATATGCTACAGTATCTGCATACTGATACTGACTTTTACAAATACGCAACAAATATGGATTGTTTGTGAAAAGAATAGCTAGGGGTCAAGATATAACATAAGAGAGAAAATAAGTCTGCAAATATAAATATTTATTATTAGTGGACAGTAACTGCTTCCTACAAAAATTGGCAAGAATGATGAATCCAACCCTTTTAATATTTATTAGAGAATTAGGAAGCTAATGAGAGAGTGCAGCAAAAAACTCTCTTCTGCCTTCTAGAAAAATCAGCAAAGCTAACATTGCCAGACCATAATGAAGAATACTCCAGTGTACTGAGAGCTACTGGGCTGCAGATCCACCACTAAAAACCACCAGTACTTGATACTGAACCAAGCAGTGAAAAATACAAAACGAAAAATCCTGTGTTGGCTGAAGGATGTGCAGAATTTTTTTGCATCTGTAGTTTTTGTGATTGTTAATACTTCTGTGAAACACCGCTGGACTGCTATAGAGCAAATTACAAGCAAGAGATAAATGCGTCTGGTTTGATCTTCGAGCCTCTGATTAGGTGCAAGTAAGAGTCACTGCCCCACTGCCATCTCTGCATACTGTGGCATGTTTTAATATCTGCTGTTACTTTCTGTGTTGGTTTGTGGTTTGAGTCCTTAACTTGTGACCTTTTTTTTTTTTTTATTTAGCCATTGCTTACACCCCAGAATATATGGTTCACTTGAACTACAAAATCCCTGTTTGTTGTGGTACTAATAAGCATTGTGCCAACTGAAAGATGCAGCAGAAGAGAGAAGGAGGAGGCCTAACAGGCTTGACACCATCTTTTGTCTGTGTTGCAGCAAGGGGAGAGGGAAAGATGTCTAGGAATTGCCTTATCATCATATGCACATATACACATACGTAAGCATTTTTATTTATCTAATCTCTTGGATGCCTTTTCGATGCATGTCTTAACTCTTTGTTCTCAAAGTAAGCAAGGAAAAACCATATGACAGGTATTTAATTTTTTTCTTTCTCAAGAGCAGCTACTGCCCCTTGTGATGAGAAGAAAATGGGGCCATGTGGAAAGCTAGATTTCAGTTCACACGTCAAAGGGCAGTTTGTGGCGTTTTGCCTATAACCAAGGTTTAGCTGAGTTGCAGGACTGTGGGAATTTTGTGTTTTCCTATACACTCACATATTGCGTTCTTACCTCTCCTACTTCTCTACTTTTCCTCTGCTTCTCTAAAGGGGCCGAATGAAAGCAGTATAATCTCGTTGAATGTATTCTATGGTTCTTGCTGATGAATTAGATGAACAGCTGCTGGGAACAGTCTGGGAATACAATTTGGTGAAAAAAAGAGATGAGATACAAACAAATTCCCTTATGATGCCATTCATTCTATATGCAATATTATACCAGAGGGGTGGAAAGACGGGAAGGTCTAAAATTCAATTTCAATTTGAGCTGCTTTGAAGCAATTCTACATACATTGCACCTACAAAAACGTGTATTTATAGGCACAAACTTTCACTTTGTAGGTAGAAACTGCACAGTTGGCTGTATACGTTTGTTTTTTTTGCATGCAAAAGAACTCCCTTTTACAGGCATAATCATTGTGCTTTCTTCTCAATATTCCCCAAACAGTTACACTAATTCTTACATTATATAGTTCGTATCTCTTCTGTGTGCTTTAAACAAGGTTGGGAAGGGGAAGAAAGACCTACATTTTGGCATGCAGGACAATCAAAAATCCAATCCAGAAAATGAAAAGGGACTCATTGGTATGTGTCAGTGTTCCTGCAATGTCCTCCCGCTCACATTTCTGCATTGTAAAAATCTGGCATGCAATTGAGTGTTAAGGCTGGAAATTAAAGTGAATCTCATCAGTTGCCTTACGAATGGCATACATAAACTGAAGCAATGGGCATTTTGCTTTCTTGTCTTGCTACTTCAGTAAATTCCTTCTCGGATCCTTTTCACCTAGCAGCATCTGGAAAACACACAGAGAATTAAACATGCCCATCTACAGAAATGGGAGAGCCAAACATAAGAATTACATTGATCTTAGATAAATTACCATTTAGTGTAGTTCTAATAATTCACACTATTTTGGAAAGGTTGATCAGATGTTTTGATGGGAATTTTGGTAATACAGAACATGTTATGGCCTTTGGCCATACATCCCATATTTTGAACCAGATGCCTGTGGTTTACCAACTTGTTTCCTTTTATCCCACTGCAAGCCTGTAGTAGGAATTGAATTCTTTTCTTGATTGGTTGGAACACATGAAAACCCTCTTATGCTACATATGTTTTGTAAACTACAAGCTTGGTCTGAAAACGTAACCATTTTAGAGTTCGAGGAAAGTAATTTTAAATAAATATTTTAAAATTTTATTCTGGAACAGAATGTTTTTCATGATTACATAATTGGAAGAGGCCTTCCATGGAAAAAGAAATATGTATTTTTTAAAATTAACTCTTAGAAATAATCTAAAAGTTTAATAGTCGTTATGAAAACTTCAACGCAAATGATGTTTTTGTTTCTTTAAAAGGGATTGCATTAGCTCTCAGGATGAAAGTGTCATCAGATCAACTGTAACTATAGCTCAACACTTCATGCCTCTGTGCGTGTGCATAGCTTGATATTATCTAACTACCAGTAACAGTGATACCTAAGGCTACCATGGATAAACACAGAAGGTTTCTGATGACAGCATCTTAAGCACAGGCGAAAAGCTCTCGTATGGTTTACAATACCATCATAAACCTGAGGTGCTGACAGAGCTTCATTCACAGTTTTTCTGTGAGTTGTTTTTCTGTATTTCATGTATCACTTTTGTTTCTTGTTGAAAATCATAGATATTTTTTCTCTTTAAATAAACCTAGATTAAAATTAAGAATTAAAATCAAAATAGCTTCTACTACCCTGGTTATTTTATAATAATTCAAAATCTGAAATTGATATCTTAATGGTTACAAAATTGATGTTTTGGACAGTAGAACTGTACTTTAAGAAATCATGTAATTAATCAAGAATAGTATTTTTTTAGTTAAATTTAAGACAGCACTATGATTTTTTCCATGTGGTTGATCATATCACTCAATATGGCAGTCACCTCTATCATAATTATTAACAGAATATAGGGAGTATTGAATGCAGCTTTTGCAAAGATACACACGTGCAAGCTGGCTAAAAAATGCCAAATAGCATTTGCCATTATAAAATAATATGGGGTTTATTTCTCTGGTTTGTTTTTTTTTCTGACACATTTGTATTTTAAAATTGCTAAAGTTAGTGTTGTTTATTTTTTCATTTTCCTAATTATTTCTTATTTTACATGGAGGTATTTTACTAAGGCCCTGGCTGCCTAGAACAGTTGTGCTGCCTACAACAGTTGTACTTCCTAACCTATAGCAGCCAAGTTAAAGGAAAATAGGTTCTCTAGTAATGAAATCATTACAGAAAAAGAAAAAAAATAAAAGAGAGGGGCAGAAAAAGACCTTAAAAGGTCGTCCAGTCCATCCCTGTTCTGAGGCAGGAAATGGGTAACTAGGTCATCCCTGACAGATGTTTGTGTAGGCTGCTGTTAAAACATACAAATGAAGGGGATTCCACAACCTCCATAAACCTATTCTATCTAATCTAGACTTGAAAGGATTTTTTTCTGTTTTTTTTTTTTTTTTCATCTAGTCTGCTCTTCTTTGCTGCAAATTAAGCAATTACTTGTTGTAATTCATGTGGGTACAAAGAACTGTTGATCATGGCTTTCTGTGCGCTGCCTTTTAAAAGATGCATTTTCCCCCAGTCTTCTTTTTCCGAGGAAGCCAAGCCCCACTCCTTCAACCTTTCCTTGTAAGTCATATTTTCAACATAAGTTATCGTTCTTGTTGAGTTCATTTCAACTCCATCCCAGCTGTTGAAATTGTTCTTGGAGTGCATTGCCCAAAATTGCACAGAATGCTCCAGCTGAGGCCTTAGCGGCACTGAAGATTGCAAAATAATTAAGTCCTGCATCTCCCATACTGCACACTTCCTAATACATACTGGAATGAGAAATGCCTTTCTGCAACATCATCATTGATGACTCTTATTTAGTTTGAAATCCACTCAAACCTTCCTATCCTTTTCTGCAATCCTCTGGCCTTGTTAAAGCATCATCATATTATATTGATATACTCTGGCTTTTGTCATAGGTAGTAGTACTTAGTTTATCTACATATAATATGAGCCTGTTGCAGATATACTATTTCTCGTGTTATCTAGATATTTTGAATGCTGATCTGTTTTCCTATGTGTTTGCAACCCCCTTCCAGATGTTTGTGCAAATTTTACAAGTTTACTGCCTGCTCTATTATCCAAGATGTTCAATGAAAAATTGAACAGAGCTGGACCGATGAGAAATCCCCAAAGGATGTTACTGCAGTGCCATCCTGCTTTGTCAGGAAACTATCGATAAATTGGGAGAAATATTTATCTACTAGTGTGTCAACTGTTACTTCATTTCATCTACACCATTTTTTGTATTGTAGGCAAAATTAGAGAGGACCCAACCAAAAGCTTTGTCAAAGTGCGGATATCACATTTACTGCTGCCTTCTTATTCAGCAGGCCTGTTGCCCTTTCTAAGGAGAAAATTAGAGAATTTTGACACAATAATGATCCTAAGATTACATGTTAACATCTTATTGCTTAATTGTTTTCTATCGTATTGTTATATTCATGCCTATACACTAACTGCCTAATGACCTATGATATTATCCCTCAGAGATGGATAAAGTATTTACAAAAGTTAGGTCAACTGAACTCTAACTCCTAAAACAGGCAGTATTTTAATCTTTTCTAGTCTTCTAGGACCTCCCTTGTACCCATGAATTCTCAAAAAAACGCCCACAGAATAATCATGTAGAGATTATTTTATCTTTTTAAGTGCTCCAGGGCAATGTTTTGCACATTTTCCTGTGGAAACACAGTTTATATGATCACACTGTATCACCAGTCAGACCATGCTATGCTTTTGAACTAGTTGCTCACTTTCTGACTGAAATGGACTGAATAGTGGTGGTCTCAAAGGTGCCACATTTCTAAAGTTTTTGTGAAAATGAGCAGGTAAGTAGAGAGTCCTCCCTGCCAACAAGGAATTCAGTGTAAATGAAACCGTGACACCAGGAATTGGAAAACTCACAGAAGTGTTTGTGTGTGTAACCTTTTAATAGCTTTTATGTCCTTTCCTAGTTTAACTCCATTTGCCTCTTAGCCTTCTTGATTTGTTTCCCATGTGAGTGTGCTATTCTTTTGAACATGCTTTTAGACATCAGCTCTTGTTTCCACATTTTTATGGGATTCCTTCTTGCTTTTTAGTTAATCAAATGGCTCCTGATGAAGCCTTGCTGCTTTTTCGGTGCTTTCTTTGCATCAGGGTGTTGTACCTTTAATACACTTCTTTCAGTAACTGTCAGCTCTCCTATGCTCCCATTTCCTTCTGAATTTCTTCCAAAAGATCTACCCACCTATTCATTCCCTAAGCCAACTAATCAGTCTTAATCAGGAAGTATTAACTGATAAGCTAAATAATATGCAAAACAGCCTCTCCTCAACTGTCTGGAATCACAAGTTGTTCTGAGTACCCTTCAGGAATCTGCTGGGCAGCTTGTCTCCTGTACTGCTAGTGTGTGTGGAGAGCTGGTGGGTGAGGAGGAAAGGTTGTCCCAAATCTGCTGACTGTGGGGCTGTTATCTTCTTCTTGGAGGACGACAATGTGTCTGGACAGAACCAGAGACAGGACACTGGACTAGGTGGGTGTCACATCAGGTGGAGCAAAGCAGCTCCTCTATTCCCAGCACAGGGGGCATTGTGGAGTGAAGCTGTAGACCAGCTCAGCTGGAGCTGGAAGGGAACAAAGGTGGGCAATCTGCAGATTATAATACTGTCATTCTAGTACCTAATATTTCATCATCTATCAGGCTTATTGTTGATGTTATTTGGCCAAAATTTGAAGACCTTTTTCAACAATTACAAAAAAAACCAAAACAAACTAACACAGCCCTAAACTGGTATGACTTCTGTCTGAAAAAAGCATCAAGACATGCTCCATTGCTATTAGAAACTACATACAGACATGGCTCTCTGCAAACACTGTCTGTCTCTAATGGCTTAAAATCAAAGGCAACAAAATAAGCTCCAGGCAAGACAGATACTTCAGGAAAGAAGATATAAGGTGTAAAGAGAGAGAAATATGAAAGAAGTGTGGAAAAGCATGAGCTTAAAAAAAGATGGAGAGGAAGCCTGACAGATAAGAGGGGTTTGTTTACCTGAGAGCAGCGTTATAAAAGGAATAGTCTGAGTGTAGGAAAAAATTGCAGGGAATAGCAGATAAGTAGATTGCAAGGGATGGGGTAAGAAAAGCAATAGAATAAAATGAAAACAGGCAGGTGGGGGAAAAGAAAGTGAATGGAACATCCATTGGGATGGGGTTTTTCATTTCTTCACCAGGAACATTTAAAACCAAATTACCTTTCATTAAAATGACACACACAAGAAGGGGTTGTAAAAGTGTCCTTAATTCTGGCTGGAATGTAGCTAATAACCTTAGCAGCTAGAGCAGGGAGACTGGAGTCGAGAGGAACATTTCTACGGTAAAAACCCTCCACCATTTATTTTTTGTGTTTGGTTTGAAGGGAAGCTGTTTGCAGGCTTCTTAGAAATTTGGAGTACAAGTAATCATGGCAGAGGTGGATCGCTGAATCTGACTGATGGTGATGATATCAAAGGTATGATAAATGCAGTTTATGACAATTACATGGATGATAAAAATAGATCTGTGCTTACATGGTGTTTGTATCTGTTTCTTGAATGTAGGCTTAATGTGATACCATTTTTTTCATTTTGGCTTCTCTGCATCTTGATATGCTGGTATATTTAGGGAAGATATTTTTGCTAGTATATTATTTATGTATGTTTTTGTTACCTTGCAACTCAGACTTGCTAGCAAGTGCTGTATTAAAAAAATTATAAAGCATGTAGTGCAGTATATGGCTCAGGGAGACAGATCTAATTCAGTGAGCCTCAAAAGTGATTTAATCAAGATCTAAATAACTTTTTCCTACAAAAATATTATTGCTTTAAATCACTTTTAGAAAACTTTAACTAAACTTGAAAATTAATGTTAGTCCAATTGCAAAATTCCTATTTGCTCATAAATAGAAATGCTATGTGAGAATCAGGTGCAGAAGCTGTTACAGTCTGAGATGGTGTTCTGTCACAGCAATGCACTTGCTGTCACAGTCACTTGGCATTTTACCTTGTACTCGTGCCAAAACTGCATTTTGAATCTTCTGAGCTACAGGACACAGACTCAAAAGATTCTAGTCGTCATTCCAGCCCAGACTGGCCAGGAGCACATTGGTCAGATACAGGGAGGATCCATACATGTGCTCAGCTGTGTTAGGACAAGGAAGGACAGAGTGTTTGAGCGACAAACTGCCAGCATTCACCAAGACAGAAACCAATAGTGTCTTCTCCCAAGTTACGTTTTCCCAGAATACTGCATTCCATCTAACCTAGAAATGTCAAAAATACATCATTTTGATGATGAAATAATTTAGGTGTTCTCTACTCAAGCTGCTGTACCAGTATGTCTATTTAGTTACAAGAATATTTTTCTACTATGATCGCTAAATCAGACTGGCTGCTGGTGTTGGCATAGTTATAGGGGGTGTGTATGTCCTGTATATGGGGTACGTAAGCACATGCGTACATGTGTGTGTATATATATATATGTATAAAGTTCATGTATACTGGCAAATATACAGTGTGGCATACTGTAATAGCTTATGCTTTGAGAAAATACCACTACAGGTCTATTATCCAAAGCGCCAGGATGACAGAGAACTAACAAAGAATTTGAAGCCTTCTTAACAAACAAAAACTAAAGTTTCACTGGCATTGCAAATAATTGATGGTCTAAATCAAAGGACTTGAATATTGCTTACAGAAGAGCATTGCTTGTTTGAGAAAAGAACAGAAACAGGGCTAGGTTGCTCTACTGTCTGTCAAGGAAGGTAACTTGCTCCAAGTCCAAGAAAACACAAGAAGCCTACATATTAAATATTTCTGATTAAATATATGAAAAGGTAAAAAGAAGAGATGTAATACCCTCGTTGGGCGTGTTTTAGAACTCTTAATCAAAAGAAGCAGGTGAAGGAAATAGATACCAAAAGCATCTGAAGCAAACACATTGATGGCCTCTGATTCCTGGCATTTCCATGATCTCTAGCTGACAGAGACTGATTTGAGTTTGGAAGCACGTAGTTTGATACTTTTCCAGGGATGTTGTCATTTGTCATAATTCTGGAAACTCTTGACTTTCATTCTTGGAAGTACAAGCCTGCTAAATCAAGTTCCTCTTCTACCTCTACGTCTTCCAATTGTCCCATGAATTTGAGGCCTGCCTTCTAATTATTGACATAATTAAAAAATGGTCTTATTTAGAACTTCTATGTAAACGACATTATTCATATAATCGGTTACCCGACTTGATCAGTCACCCCTCTCAGGTATTGCAGTATCTTCTGCTTGTATGAAGCCTAAGCCAGCTAATATCAAATTTATTTTGATGGGAAAAAAAGAGAGCTAAGACATTCCCAGTTATTAAGAACATGTATTATTTGATGTTTATTACACATTTTTCATGAGGACACCAAAATGTCTTCGATACCTGTGTGCAGTGAAAGTCTCAGAATAGGGAAGAAACTATAATCTCTCAGTAATTGGTCCCACAATCATACCATATTCTTCCTCAAGAACATCTGGGATAAACTCTGGATTTTACCACATGTAATGTTTGAAATCATGTCTCTTTCTTCTGTAAAGGATGTATGTAAAAGCTTTGAAATTGACATTTGACCTGAGTGCACTGTTATCTTTACAGATGCAATGCAGATACCTCCAGAAACTTGCCCCCGCTGTACTCTTCCTTATTTTCACTATGCAGCCCATCAATCCTTTAAGCCTTTCCTTCGCTATCTGCCCGTTAACTTCTCTTACTTTTCTAAAGATTTAGGGGTAGATTGTGAACTTACTGTGATAAAAGTTTCTTGCACAAATAATTCTGGTGGCAAAGCTGAAAGATCTCACAACTTTAATGTTTTTCAGGATTTTTGTTGCTTGGCTTTTTTTATCTTTGGAATAATGAAATTTCATGATCCTTTTCTATTCTTCAAGTGTCCTTGCTTGATTCGAGGGTTACTACTGTGATAAACCTTTGCTAACTTCCATTTGACACATTCTCATTGGAAAAATAGCACATAGGCATTTCACTCCATTCTGATTGGAATTTTGAGGTCCTTAGCAGCTAGCAAAACTGTATGGTCTTTCTTGGGCTTCGCTTGCCGACAAGGTTTGCCTTGTAGGTAGGTATCTGGCACCTTCATTATTATCCAGTGCAATCCCACTGAAAGGGGACTTCCCCATAGCTACTACCTCAAGTTATGGCTGATGTTGATGATACGCAGAGTTTACATGGGAAACCTTGATAGCAGACTATTCTGCTCCTGAAAACTAGAAGGCAAAGAAAAAGATCTAATATTTATTATATTTTTTAAAAAGAATGAGCAATACTTGTTCAGTACTATTTGAGTTGGATTTAGTTTTTAACATTTTGGGTGGGTGAGACTGAGCTGACGGCGCACCACTGTGAGAGAAAGGTTAGTATCTGACCACTGGGCCATAAAGTTTCATTGCAAAATGAAGGCAGGGCATTGCCAGTGACTCTGAACAGCATTATGCACATTTATGAGGCTATGTAGTAAGGGGATTCTTCTAGAAGACGTTTGAAAATTTCTGTAAGGTATTAGCAAAGAAGTTCTTCTCTCCTACTGTGCTACTATTAAACCGGTAACTGAAGTAATGTGGTTTTACAAATAAAGGGATACCTTAAAATCAGTGTCAGCTCTAACACATCAGGAAAGTAGGTTTTCTGTGAACTACAGTGGGGAAATATACCAGCTCTACGTATTTGAAAGTTATCTAGATAATTCTGCTTTCAATCTATATCAACAGTTCAAAAAACAAAGGGATATAGCTCTGCTGGATTAGAAAAAGTAGACCCCAGCCTGTATTTCGCAGCAGGTACCCATTTCTGCCAAGCAACAGGTGGTGTGTTTAATGGGTGCCGTGGTGGGGAGTCCTGCAGTAGGTGCCCACTCCTGGTCCCTCAGTGCGCAGCCTTCTAACACATGACGAGGTATTTCAAAGATCCGATTATTTTTCGTAGTGTTAATTTATGACAGTTTAAAAGGCATCTTGGAATTTTTAGAATATTTAAATGGCATGTCTGATTGATAGAAGAACTAACGAATGGGATATTGCTCTTCATATCCTGTTCCCCCAAACAAAGTGACTGATGCTTTATTTAAACAAGGAGCCCCAGTCGGATCGGTGGAGTGACTTGTGGGCAACAGCTCGTAAGCAAAAGTGGCAGAAAGAATGCTTGTTTGTGTTATGTTTTTCTCAGGGTAGCAGAGGTTTGTGTTAAGTGGATGCAAATGAGTATAACCAAAGAGACTGAATTTCTTATTGCTTCTTACTTCGCAGATATCGCTGCACCAGGCTATACTCATCAGGAAATGAGGTACGCATTCACTTCTGCTGTCGTATGAATTGTGGGATTATGAATATGTTTTGGTTTTAACCTTGCAAGAAGTTTCTATGCCAGCTGTGAAATATTAGTATTGCAAAGTGAACTAGCATTGGTTTACTTCATGCCCAAGTACTAGTAATTTCATGGTGCAATTTGCTTGGGTCAAGCCCGAGAAGTCTTCTCTACGATTGAGTCCCTAAAAACAAGGAAGTCTTGGTTGAAGGATCAGATCACTTCTCTCTGCCAAAAAAAATGTATAGCTGTTACTAAATATATTGTCCTGGAACAGACTTACTCAGCAAGTAAACATACTAATTTTTACCTCAAGTTAATAACAAATTGCTAAGAAATTTGCAGCTATGCTGTATACTTGTAGGAGGTGAAGATCTTGGATAACCTGACAGCTGTCACTGAAGCGACAGAATTGGTCATACCTGTGTTGTGCACGGATCTGCAGCCCCACGTCAGCAATCTATTCCTGCCATTCTCGAGCAGAGGGGAAAGTAGGTTAGTGGATGGCCGGGGTGTCTCCACACAGCAACCACAAAGCGAGCGGCATGCCTGGCTGATTAATATACATATTTATATATGCAGAATGCAATATATCTGCAAGCTATAGTATTTTTTAAGTAATCAAAGTCATTGTCATACTTAGGTTGCACTCATAAATTAAAAGGCTTTGTTCCAGAACCGACTTTGCTACGTATCTCACGCTCTCAGTGACGACTATGCTAGTTTTAAGGAAGGAAAAAATGAAAATTGGGTTTAGACTCGGCCGTGCCTGCGCTTCGGTCTAACTCCAGGCAGAGAGCTCTGTTTTGAAAGACGCCCGGGCGCAGGCTGCGTTGGGAGAGGCGGGAGAGGGGCGCTGGGGCCTGGCGCGCGGCTCCGGCCCGGGGTCCGCCTCGTCCCTCGGGAGCTGCCGCTTCGCGGCGAGGCCGGCGATGGCTGGCGAGGGAGCAACGCCTCCTCCCGCCGGACAGCGGCTTCTCCCGGCTCCCCTCCGCCACCGGCCGCTGCGGAGAAAAGAACAACACCCGAGACCCGGCAGAGCCGCCTCAGCCCCGGGAGGAACAGCTGCAAACACGGCGTTCGTTACCCGGGCCCGCCGGTACCGCCCGCACTCACCGCAGCAGCGGGCTGAGCTCGCCCCGCACGGTCCCACGCCGGGGTGGTGCCGGCTGGCGCGGCCCCGCCGCGTACCGGCTCCACTCCCGCCTCCGTGCTGGTCGCCGCGCCTTCCCCCGCGCCCCGCCATGGCGGGAAG
>Ga0065711_1027461_pt1 | contig 49186 bp, 67 predicted proteins | sample Hoacrofraction12_FD_59098 | JGI IMG/M metagenome (GOLD analysis project Ga0065711, IMG submission 59098) | Hoatzin crop microbial communities from Cojedes, Venezuela - Epithelial fraction 12 v2 (version 2) | ecosystem: Host-associated > Birds > Digestive system > Esophagus > Crop | place... | reverse complement strand
CCCCCCCAAATCTCTTTATGCTCCCCTTCCCCAGCCAGGGCCCCTCTGTTCATGCACAATGTAGAAGTTGTCCCACCCGTCCCCGCTCTCTGTCACCCACTCCTAAAGGTGCCAACCTGATGCGCGACCCCCAGGCCATCACTGGGGCCTGGGGGCTTCGCTCCCCAAGGCTGGGGACGTTTGGTAGCAATTTTTCTTGGCAGCTGCCACAAAGTGCGTCTCCCTCTCCTCCGGCACCGAGTCGCAGGGGGGATCTGGCAAGCTGAAGGCTGGGAAAGTGCAGAAGCGCTTCTTCGGGAGGTGTTTGCAGCCTGATACTGCTCCGGCTGGTGGTGACATCCTTCGTGCAATGCGTTTGGGGGGGGGCTGAGAGGGTTTATGCTCACGGATGGGCTGCCCCTCTCTCCTCTGCGCCCGGCAAGATGCCTCATCCTCCGAGACAGCGGCGAGCGGAGCATTTCGCTCGGCGGCGTGCGAGTGCTGGGAGGATGGCAGGCAGGGAGGTGTTTTCCCGTCAGCTCTGCCAGCTGGAGGACCTGATGCAATAGATCTCTGGGTGAGTAACCCTAATTTAGGGGAGCGGTTGGATTAAAGCCGGCAGGGCTGGAGGACCCGGTGGGCAAACACACCCTGCAGAGCTGGTCACTGCAGGGAGGGTGGAATGGGAGGTAGAGGTGAGTTGAGAGCTGAGCTTCAGTGGCAGAAATGTCTCCAAAGGGCTGGGTCCGTGCTGCTGACTCCCCGAGAGCCTGAGCTGCTTTGCAGGAAGGAACTGGGAGGATCGCCGCGAACCTCGAGCCCCAGGTTTTGAAGCCTCCTGGAGATGCGCTTTGAACCTTGCTGGAGAAACTGGATTCGGAATCGGGCTGGTGCGAGCACAGCCCAGGGGCGCTCAGTTCTGAGATTGCTCCCCTGTCTCCATCCTCAGCCTGCTCCTGCCAGCCCAGGTACTGGGGGCTTTCACGCCGCCGTGTGACACCAGTGTGCTTGTCGGGGGGTTGGAAAATGTTGTATTACGGGCCAGAAATCGCATCTGATCGTAGCCCGTCAGGGGGCAGGGAGCAGAGCCATGGGAGGAGGAAGCCTGGGAACAAAGGCTCGGGGCATGTGGAAAGGATCTGTTTTGAGGAACCGAGTCGGCAGAGGATGTTTTGCTGGAGTGACCTCGGGGAAACGCTGCGTTTGCTTTGGCTACAGCTGCGTGATAGCCCAGGACATGCGTTTTTCTGACGTGTGTTTTTCGTTTCTCTGCTGTTGCCTCTGGAGCATCCTGGCTGGGATAACGTGGAGGGAAGGCACCCGGTGAGGCTTCCAGGTGTCCCCAAAAGTGCGGTGTAGGCAGCCCCTAGCCCTCGCTGTGGGTAGATAAGCAGTCTCAGAGCGGTTCTGCGAGAGCCCGGCGTGCCTTACCGTGCTCTCTGTGTGTGCCTGCTTGCTCTCAGTACCTGCGCGGGTCCGGGGAGCCCAGTGCCTCGCCAGTCTGTGCTGGAGGCGAGGGGCGCGGGGTTTCCGGCGCAGAAAATAAATCCTCGTGGGGTTCAACCTTGGGAGCTGAGCTGCGGGTGAAGATGCTCTTTGCTCTGGGGGGGTGTCTCTGCCGTGCAGCCCCCCACAGTCCTTGTCTCCGCTCCCCTCCCAGCGATCCAGCTCCCTCGCCCCGAAGCAGTGGGGTTATGCGGTGCTGGAGCAGTTGCTAGCTATCCTGTGATTTACCAGTCTGCCCAGCTGCGTACTGGAATTGCGTCGGCTTTGTTCATCTTTTAGCAGTCTCAGTGTGGCATGTGAGGAGCCTGGGAGGAACAACTCCTCTCGTTCCTGTTACACCCGGTGGAAAGACTTTTCCCCTGACTTCAACGGAAACCTCTGGCCGGGCAAAGCTGGCTGGAGTTGCTCGCGCCACCGTAAAGCGGGGCTTGTTCTCCGGGAGCCAGCGGCGTGCCGAGAACGTAATACCTGGTTAATTGATGAAAAAACAACGCTTGCAGTCTCCTGTCCTGGGCTGCCAGCTCTCATAAGGTGCTCTTTATGTGAGAGCCTTGGCTGGTGTTCAGAGGCAGGATGAGGGGAAAGGAGAAGAAAAGGTGAATTTTCTGGCGCAGCGGAGTAGCCAGGCATTAGAAACGGCGCTCCTGGCAGGATGCAAAACCACAAAATGGTGTGAAAAAAAAGAACTGAACGCGTTCCCCCCCTGAAATCTCACAGTTTGTCTTTTAAACCTCTGTAAAATATCTGTTGAGGGACCTGAGTCATCACTTTTTGCTGCTTGGCTTGGTTTCCTGGCAGCTGGCTTTGTGAGGTTACTTATTTGGAACACAGAAGCAGGGGAAAAAGTAATTCCTGGGAACTCAGGTGAGGTTGGAGATGGTAACGATGTTGTTAAAACACCAGGAAAACAAACAAACATAGTATTCAGCAGCAGCAGCTCCACTTTCCATTTGCCTGCTACTTTTGCTGAGGCTTTGGCTTTGGGAGCTGTCAGATTTTCTGCCTGTAGCCAGCAGGAAAAAGCTCACGTCGAAAATAGTCGCCTTCCCCCCAGCCCCGGATTTTCCGTCATCACGTGATTCCAGAAGCTCAGGATTTAAGAAGAAATGTCAGCCGTCGCGAGGCTGATTTTAAAAAGGAGACGAGCTGGAAACGCCAAGTTTTGCTGTTAAATAGCAAGTCCAGTGCCGTGCAGGTGTTTAAACTGAGCTTTATATTCCCGTGAGTGGTGTCTGAAGCTGTTGGGAAGGGGTTGAGAACCCATCAGCCGTAATTCTCGTTATAAACTGACGCGTTTTTTGTATTGCTGGAACACAATTCCCTCTCGGGGTGAAGCTTCGCGTGTCAAGCGGCAGCACCTCTCCGCCGCGAAGCAGGCTGGTAAGACGTGATCCTTCAGGGAAAAGCTTGGATCACAGCGACGGGAGTGGGCTCCGTCCGGGGTGCGGGTGGGCTCCGGCCCGCGGCGCATCGGCCGCGCTGCGTGAGGCTTGCTGTCGGCGTGCCACCGCGAATGAGCCTTGCGCCTAACTACCTGTTACTTAATATTTTGTTTATGTTGTCAGGGGAAGGGCTTGGAAGCTCTGGCTGCTTTGGGGATGAGACTATGCGTGGGATGGAGGGACCTGCACGCTTGTCCGCCTTGGGAGCTGCCGGCGCGGCCTTTCTGGGCAGCACGCTTGTAAATTTGGCACGAAGCTGTGTTAGAAAGCAGTTAGAGATATTTCTCATTCCCTAAGTGATGATTTTTTTTTTTTCCCTTCTCTCTTGTGTTGGCTGGAAACAGGAATTTGATAGAAATTCAGAAAGCCAGCGTTTTTGATTTTAATAAGTTACATAAGCCTTTAAGAAGTTAAGTAGCCAGTACACATTCAGTAGAATTAAAATGCAGGAGGTTCCCGCTGCACCTGCGAGGAAGCCCCGCCGGCTGCCCATCCCTCGCCACCCCACCACCTCTCTTCCAGGGCTGCCCATGCTTTGACGTGTCATGGGGTCCGGCTTTATTTCAGCCGGCTTCCTCCTCCGAATCTGGTGGTTGAAGCAGATCTATCCCCCCCGCCTCTCATCATGAGAGCACGCCCAGGTTCGCGTCTGCGTTTGCTTCCCTCGGACGGAGCCTCCGGCGGGTGCTGCCCGCAGGACCCAGCTGCCCGCTTCCCGCAGGCAGCGCCGCTGTGTGCTGCGGCACGGCACCGGGCAGCACGCGGACCTCTTCCTTGGCTCTGCTTTGTAGGGCGGTTGGGTAAAGGGCTTGATGCGGGCGCCAGGATTCGCAGCGACATCGCGATGTTTTCTGCCCTAAATCACAGATTTCCCTAAACTGGCCCCCGGAGGAAGCCTGTAGCCGAGTGAAAACGTGCAGGCTCCTCGGCGTATCTGAGGCAAACACGCGCTTGCCAGCGGTGAGCGGAGTGGGGTTGGCCCGGGCGGCTCGGCCATGGCCGCTCGTCCTTAAGTGCTGTGCTCTCATGTCGCCCTGCTCCTTGCTTGCCCTTTCTCCATCTCTGAGCAGCAAACCCAGAGCTCCGGAAACCATGCACAGGTTTGCGAGTGCAGGGCGTGCAGCGAGCAGAGGGCACGCAGTGGGTGCAGGGCGTGCAGCGGGCGCGGGGCGTGCAAGCAAGGACCGGGCATGCAGCAAGGCTGGGCTCTGCCCCCTGCAGAGTCACCCATGGTGCGGTTGTCAGGCAGCAGCCATCAGAACCCGGCTATTTTCTCTTGGGTTTAGAGGTAATACTGTTTTTGTGTGGTTTTTCTTGCCAGTTTCTGATTCTCTGAGCGCTCTCCTGTGACTTGCGGGGTCTGTGTGGCTCCTCCAGTCCCTGGCCGCAGCAGTGCTGCCTCCCTCAGCATGTCACCGCTGGGTGCGGACGAGTGAGTTCTGCTTTCCTTTGCCAGGCTGGAGCCCTGGGCTTTCTGCTGGGGAAAATTACAGAAACACCTTTGCCGCCAGGAACGCGGGGGCCCTGCCTTCCCCCGAGCCCTTGGGGCTCGTGATTTCTCACTGGTGTGTGGTTTTAGATACTTTGGGGACATTTTAATGACATTTTCGACCTTCATCCGGAGAGGGTTGGAGAACGAATCCTGCCGCCCTTTGCTCCCCTGATGCCGAGCACCCGGCACACCGGAAGCACGTGAAGGCGTTTGGTTTTCCTCACGCGTCCATGGCTTACTGAGATCTCCAGGTTTGGTGTCTCCGCAGGCGTGAGCCCCTCTGCGAGGACCTGGGCCCTGTCCTCTGGTCCCGCAGCAGGGACCAGGCTGGGGGCTGTGCCCCTGCGGTTGCGAGGGGACCGGCCCCCAGCCCGAAGGGGTGCTGGCACCAGTATGGGACTGCTGTGGGGGCTCTGGCCGATCCCCATGCCCTTGTCGCGGGGGATGACAGCTCCCCAAGCCAGAATTCTGGCTTCTGCTTGGAAGGGGCAAGCGGCCAGGGTGGCAGGTCTGGGTGGTCCCACGGGGGGGTGCGGGGGGACCCTCGGGGGTGTCGTGGGGGATGCGTGATGATATGGGGAGCAGGGCTGCAGTAGGAGAGGGGATGTGGGGCAGGGTGGGACTGTGTGGAGGAGTCTGGCTCCAACCCTGTGGGTCCACCATCACGGGCTGGTTTCTTTGCTGGTGCCAGAGCCCAGCAGCCGCTTTGCCGCGCAGGGGGATGGCGGTGAGGCAGCTGGGGGTGGTGGGGTTTGTGCTTGACATCTGCAGCAGCAGCTTCCTTGGCTCTGGACTGGGTAGGGGAAGCGCTTTGGAGGGGCTTTTGAGGTGATGATGTTTTCAAAATGAGAGGAGCAGCAGACGTGTTGGTGAGCCCTGCGCTTTGCGGGCAGCACAAGGGAGACCCCCGCGCTTGGAGGTCTGGGCAGGCGGGGTCGTTACTTCCATCCACCCCGCTTCTTCAGAGCATCTTCCCCAGCTGCGGCTGCTGACAGCCCTCTTCGTGGTCCTAAACCCAAGAGGTGGTGATCTGCCTTGGGTTGGACCTCGGCTGTGGGAGAGGGGAAGCGGCAGTGGGATTTGCCCCTGGCTGGGGCGAGATGGCTGTGTGCCACCGCCGAGGCTGGGACCGTGGTGCCTGCAGAGCACCCGGAGCCTGCGAGGTCTTTGCGAGTGCTGAGTGCCGTTGTGGGTGCTGCACGAGCAGCAGGCGAGCTCTACCAGCGTGATGAACCGTCGGTAACGATGCCTCCTAATCCACCTTCCCTTGAGGATCTTATGTGCCGGACCCGTTAATGCGATTACACTGCTATTACGGTGTGATACATTATGCTGTGATGGTGGCTGTCAGTGTCCCGACTCTGCAGGGCAGTGGGGAAGCCGATGCTCCGGCACCTTCATGCCAATGTCGTGGTGTCCCCTCGTGTCCCATGGGATGCCCAGCAAGTGGCAGTTGGGCAGGGGATGCTCCCATCCCGTGGCCTGGCCCCTGCTGGGCTGAGCACCCAGCCAGGGCTGGGCTTCTGAAGGGCATTCCTGGGCCGGCCGGCAGCAGCACCCACGGCTGGGATGGGATGGGAGGGGAGGGGGTGGGACGGGCTGCGTCGCAGCTCCTTGCAAGCCGGCTGGCTGCCTGGCGGGGTGTCTGGAGGTAGGGCTGCACTGGGGGGAAACCTATGGGACAGGGACCGCAGGGAGGTCCCCAGGAGGTTTTCTGGCTTCTCTTTGACCCATCAGCCATCCTGGGCTGGGAAGCAGCGATCCTTCCACCTGTATCCAGCTGGAGAAGCTGGGTGGGGCTCCTGAGTCTGCGGATCGGAGGTGCATGACCCAAGGCTGCGGAAGGGGCAATGAGCATCCCCGTGGGCAGGTCCTTCTGCGTGGGAAGTGCTGCTCTCTTCAGAGCTGTGACCCCAGATTTATCAATGCTTGGCTGTGGCTTAGCGGTTGGTGTCCCCGTTATCCCTCTGGTTGCTCTCCGGAGACGGATCTCCTGCCGGGTGAAACTCTCTCTGCGTGGTCAGAGTGGGATTCCGGCATCCCTGCGTGCCCCGTGCTGGGATCAGCCTGACCGAACTCCAGCCACCTAATTGCTGCAAGGCTAATTGCCACGGGTTTCTGGTGAGCGGGGAGAGAGGATGCTGCAGCCTGTCTGAGACCCCACACGGGGCGCAGCTGCCCCCTGAACACACCAGTCTCTCTCCGGGGACTGCCAAGGGAGCTGGGGCTTTTACTGCCTCATTTTTGAGCTGGGATCTGCATTGCCCATCCTGCTCCCTGCCCAGTCCTGCTGCAAATCCTGGCTCTCTCCCTTCTCTGCTCCTTCGCTGCCCCAGCCCCATCCATCCCAGGTGCTACAGGTGGTGCCTGGCCGGCTCGTCTCCATCCCTCCCAGCCATGAGCAGTGGTTTGAAGTGGGAGCTTTATGGAAACGTAGCTCTGGGCAACTTCAGAGCAGCTCTTGGAAACTGGTGTGGGATCTCGGTGAACGCCTGCGCTCAAACAAAAGGTTTCACGTGCCAATAGAACCGCGATAATGTTGCGGTCCCTGGAGCTTCCCAGTTTCTATTTCAGATGGGGATTTTGTGGTTACGTTGTCTGTCTGGCCCCAAATCCCACACCCCTCAAACGGTGTTGTTATGGGAGTGATGGAAGTTGCATCTCAGCTGGCCCTGGGGAAATGCTGCTGGATGCAGCTCGATGGGCTTGACCTCACCGCTGGCAGCCTGGGTGGCCAAACACTTTTCTCCAGCCCAACTCACTGCCCTGGCTGCCTGCCCGCCCTGCCACGCTGGCTCGGTGGCCAGCGAGTGGCCCTGTGTCTGGCCCTGCTGGCATCCACCTGCCCCATCCTCGGGCTCTGCCGTGTCCCCTGTCCCCGGTGCAGCCTGGCGGATTTGGTTGCAACCAGGAGCAAAGGAATGGCCAGGGCTGTGTCCCTGGCTGGTGGCCGCTCTGCAGTGGCTGTCACAGAGGGACTTTCCCTGTCCCCCAGCCCTGACACACCCCATGAGACCGGCTGCAGTTTGGGAAGATCTTCCCAGGGCGGGACCTGCTCTTCCATGGACATCCGAGCATCACGGGCGCGGGAGAGGTACAGGCTGCCCTTTGCCGGGTGATGTCCCCAGGGCGGGTGCGTGGGAGGCTGGGGCTGCCCGGGTCAGGACAGGGAGCAGGATCAGTCCCGCTTCCTCGGCCAGCCCCGGTCTTGCTGGGAAGTGCGACTCAGCCCGCCGGGAGCCCTGAAGAGCTGGAGCTGCTGCTGGCTGGGTGCGTGTGCGAAGCCGGGGTCTAGGCGGCAGGTGCCCAGCACTTCTTGCTTTCACCATGGGGCTTTAGAAAGGGTTTTGGGGACGCTGGATTGCTCCCTGCTAGACTGCCCCAGCTCCTTGCATGCCCGGTACCTGCCAAAGCCAGCCATTCAAATTCAAATTGGTTTAGAGCTATCAAGCCACAAAAAAGGTGTTTGAACCCTTTCCCAGACCATTAAAACTGCCTTTCACTCTGTCCCTCATGATAAATTCATTTAGCTGTCACCACATGGCGTTGTACCATGTTAAAGCAAAGCGGAGATCGCAGTGAGATGACGGGGCATTTCAACCCGCCAAAGACCCTTTTCCACCAAAAACCTATTTCCCTTGACAGTGCCTGAACACAAGAAGAGCCACCGGGATGGAATCGTGTTCAGTAGGTTGCTCTGGGGCTCTGGCTCATCCTCTGTTTCTGCATCAGTTTCTCCATTGGGCTTTTATTCTTGTTCCCTTTAGGATTCGGGAGAACTCCCATGCCTGTCCTGGTGTGCTGGCTGGGATGCCATGGTCTCCGAGGCGACCGGGGATGGCAGCCCTCTGTGCAGCATCTCCTCATGCCGGCTGGGGACCCAGCCTTTCTGGAGGGGCTGAAACGTGAAGTCACTTGAGGGGGGGCAGCTCTGGTGCCGCGGCTTTGCCTCAGGGTCTTCCTGCAGTTTGTGACTCCCAGGTCACCCTGAGCCGTTTTGTGTGGCTCTGCCAGTTGTCACCCTCTGGAGAAGCTCCCCTGGGGAGCTCAGCCCCAGGCGTGCTGCCTGCGTTGGGGTGCTTGGAGACAGTTTCCAGCCCTTCCCTGCTGCACAGGAGCGATGCAGCTCTCCGATGGCAGCGGGTACCCAGTGTACCTCCTCGCAGGGAGTTTTTGTGTGCAGGCATCCCCTTTCTGCCTCCCCCAGCCTGCTCGCCCATGGCAGAGGCATTTGCTGGTGACACCGGTGGCGTGGTGCTGTGTACATGACTAATTGCACATGCGTTCAGAAGGTAACGAGGCTGTTATTAAGACCAGGTGCAGGCTGGTGAATCCACCGTGTTGCCTAGGCGAGGCTGAAAGGCAAACATTTTTGCTTTGCAAAATAATTCTGGAGATGACTGTACGTGTTGACAGGAGGGAGGAAAGCGGCCGGTGTGGGTTTCGACGGTGCGGGGAGCTGCGCCGGGCATCCGTCACGGCGCATCCCGGCTTCTGCTGGCATCTCCGGCTCTGTGTGTGCTGTGTTTCAGCTTTCCCGCTGCACTGGGCAGCCAGTTGCTGTGTCCTCCTGCTCCTCTCCTTCGCTTCAACGTTTTGACAACCCGTTCTCGCCCACACTGCTCTCCCCCTGCGCCTCTGCTGCCTCTAAGCTCAGATACGTGTTTTACGGGAACCCAAAATTTCCCCGCTTGATGGTCCTCCCTCTCATTTTCCCCCTCCAGAAAGGGATTTTGCTTCTACGATGTCGGTAGGCTGCAGCGGGGCAGCCCGAGTGGGTAAACTGAGTCAGGGGTGACTTCTATGGGGTATTACAGAAATCACGGCTCTCCCCAAAGAAGGGGAGGGACATGTCTGCAGGAGACTTTGCGTGGTGTCACTGGTCGATACGGGTACTTCTGGGGCTGTTTCAAATATGCCTGGTATGCCCTGTGAAAATAAATTTGATTTCTTTCAGGAGAGGAAATCACTGAAGTTTGACAGCACTATTAATATTTTTTAAAAAGCCCCCAAAATGTTTTGCTTAAAGCACAGTGGCACGGCTTAATTTTTTTCCTCTCTTTTTTTCCTATTTATGCTTAAAACGGGGCCTTAGAGTGGCCCGAGCCACTGCTTCTCATGGGGCTTCTCTTCTGCAGAGGGAAGGGGAACCTCTCAGGGCAGAAGTTAGTCTGCAAAACAGAGAACTCCTTCCCCTCCTCCTCCTTCAGATAAGAGAGGAAGATCCCTGGGCTTCCAGCCGGCCCTTCTGTGCCTGCTTTGGGGATCTGCTGTAGAGATCGGGGGGGCCAAGGGGTGAGGAGGAGGAGGAGGAGAACATCTGCGTGCATTGCTCTGCAGCTCCCAGATGTTCATCTCAGCTATTCTGGGTGGCCCTGGGCTTCTGCGTGCCCCCCAGCCAGCAAACCCCCCCTGCTGTGGGACGTTGTGGGCATGGAGGAGCTTGGAGGCGACCAGGTCGTGGAGGAAAAAGCACTTGAAGGTTATGAAGTGCCAAGGTGCGTCTGGCTCAGGAGGTGCTGGAAGCTAGAGCCCGGAAAGGATTTTGGGACAGTGTCCCTCCACCCTGGTCCTGCTCTTGTGACACCTCTTCAGGTACCTGCTGCTGTGACTGATGGCAGATGGGACTGTGGGGCAATCGGACCATCGTGCTTGTCCGTGAGCCCTCTCATTGGTAGCCTGGCCGTGTTTCAGCAGGAGACCGTGTGTCCATGCGATCGGCACGAAGCCGGCAGCTGGGATCGTACGTCAGGAGAATATTTGGCCGCAGACGCCAAGTGAGTCGCAGGACTTCGTTCAGGGCAGCGCGTGTGAGGAGAGGAGAACAAAAGGAGGAGAGACTGGAATACAGATGACGGTGAGCCGGCTCTTTTGGTGCCGTCTCGACTCACCCACTGAATTTAAAGCATTTGCTGGGGGGTTAAAATGCCGCCAGCTTCCTGAAGCCTGGCGGTGCCTTGGGTGTGAAGCCTCGGAGGCCGGGGGCCCATGGCTGCTGCTGATGCCGATGGCTGCGGGGATCAACCCCTTGCCCGGCCCTGGGAGGGGCCCTGGGTCCGTGCCGGCACAGCGGGAGCAGAGGTGGTGGTGGGGCCGGTTCCTGGGGCAGGATGGTGATGATGGCACCTACAGACATGGCTGTGTCCTGGTGGCATCACCATCTTCTGCCCCTGCCACCTCTCCGTTCCGTGGAGTTGTTTGGGAGCCAGCCTGGCTGGGAAAATGACTTTTTCATTTAAGCTAATTACTTTTTGGCTGAATCTGGATGGCTGTGCTCCTCAGGGCTTTACGCCAGGACTGGAGCTGGGGGGAAGGAGTAACCTGAGCCGTGATTTGGGAGAGCTGCCCATGTCTGTGGCATCTGCGTCCCTGGTGGGTCCTGAGAACCAGGAGCTCCTCGGTGGAACAATCATCTTTACTGGGATGGTGGGCAAAAGGGTGGCAGTGTTTTCTCATTACCTTTTGCCTTCTTGGAGAGGGGGCAACCACAGGACTTTGTGCTTGACACCCATGAGATGTCATCAAGCTCTCCGGGTTGGCACCTGGGGGAGAGGCCGCTGTCCCGGTCCCCAATTTCGGGTGCCCATGTGGGGAGTGTGTCCGTGCAGGGGACACGAGTCCCACCAGGTCTCTGTCCCCAGCTGGCGCTGGCCGTTTCTCCTCTTCCCCATGCCCATTTTGGCCATGGGCTCCCTGGGGAGCACGGAGGGCTGAGCGCAGGGGCTGGAGCATGGGCCATGTGCAGCCTGCCAAGAGGATGGTTTGATGCCTGCCAGCCCTGGGAAAAAGCTTCTTCTACTGAGTCATTTGCTCCCTCTGCTTTCTGTGAGATGGTGCTGAGATTTGGGGCAAGGGGAGATGGAAAAACCCAGCCTAGATGTCCCTGCTCCGGCAGGATCAGGATCAGCACAGCTGCCCCGCGTTTGCCTTGCAGAGGGAGCAGCAGACGGACAGCAGCATAAATAGAACAGACCCGGCTATTTTAAGACATCGGTTACATGACGTGTGCGTTAAAGAAAAAAAAAAAAATAAAAATCTTTGTTTTAGCTGCGACTGGCAGCAGGGGCTGGAGAAGAGCAGAGGCAGCTCCGGCGGGGCTGGGCGTTTCGGAGCCGTTGCCCCAGCGGCCACAGGGGCTTTGCGGTGGAGAAGCTGTGGGGACTTTTGCTTCTGCACGTGTTTCTCCTCGAAGTTGTGGAAGATGGGGATTTTCTTCTGGAGATGTTTCTGGGTTCCCGTGAAGCTGAAATGATTGCACTCCTCTCACCCTGAGCAGTGGGCTACGATGGAGAGCTTGCGTTTACTGTTGGGGGTTTAAATCAGGCTTGTTTCGGTTGAGTTAGTGCCGAGCAGAGATCTGGGCAGGTGGTACAGGAGGGCTTAGAGCCTCGGAAGCAGGTGCTGTTTTCCACTCGGTGTCCATTGCAGCTGGGGCTGAGCACTCGGGGCAGCCAGCAGCGAGCCCGGAGCTCCCTCTCCCATAGCCGTACTGGGATTGCCGCGTCCCTCTCCTCCATCCCCATCCCAGCATGGAGGCTGAGCTGCCGGTGAAGAGGGCAGCTGGTAAATACTTATGCCCGTGTGAAGCAAACAAATCATATTAAGGGAGGCTTCAGTACCAAACAGCAGCAGATGGCTTATGAAGGTGGAGGAAGGTGATGCTCGGGGTTTGCAGATAAAGTGGATGAGCCAGGAGCCGCTCTTGAAAAGAGAGGGCAAAAGGTATTGAAGCAACTGCTGAAAAGAGCTCTCTCTCCACTAGCAACCCCAGCCACAAAGGTTTATTAGTATAGATTAATCTGAAATGCTTTTTCTTCTCTATTTTTTGCCCCCTTTCCTCTTCTCTGCTGAAGATCTTTGGTGGTTTTTGCTGACTAAACTGCACATTCAAAGGCAAAAGTGTCATGTGGGACAGGGTTTTGCACTAATAATGGTGTAAAACACACTTATTTCTGCAAAATAGCTTTGGCAGTGGACTTTTGGTAAGCTCTTCTTATCGCAAAGGGGTTTTTACTGGGGCCCTGTAAATCATCCTGTGCACCAGGCCATGCGGGGGTTGTCACGTTTGCCTTGCTCCTCTGTGAACCGACTGATGCTGCTTCTTAACTGCTGCTTGCCGCTGGCCCGGTGAGTTGGGTGGGGACAGGGCTGAAGCAGAGCTCAGGGCTGGAGCTGCCCTCCACCCCAGCCAGCCTCATGGGCTCACCCCCTTCCCTGCGACTCTGTGGCTGGCAGGGCTCAAGTTTGGCCCTTGTGGCTTGGGTCCATGGTTTGGGACCAGCCAGGCGATGCCCAGGTTTTGTGCTGAAAAATGGTGTGGATGTGTGGTTCCTCCCCACAAAAAAATCCCAATGTACTGGAAGAAGAGGCTGGGGACCCCAGACTCCCTCGGGGTGGGGGTGGGGGGTGAGTAGAAGACAATACCTTGAAAATCAGTTGTTTGTGGAGCAAAACCAAGGCAGGTTGTGGGTGCTTTGCTGGGCTCCCACCCAGGACGTCTACCTAGTGTGGTGGCCATGTGGGGATGGTGACGGGGCAGGGCAGATGCTCTGGGGCCAGGAAACCCTCGTAACTTATTTTGTGTAACGTGGAGCCTGAGGCTCTGGATGTGGCCCCTCTGTCCCTGCCCAACCCACTGTTGCCAACAGAGCGTTTTTCTGTCTTTCCACTTGCACTGAGGTTCCTCTCTGTTCTCATGTCCCACAGACTGCCTGGAGCTGCTGCTGCTGGAGCCCATGGCGTACACCATGACTCCCACGCCGGCAGGACCCATTGGCTCCCAGTACTGCGTCTGCAAAGTTGAGTTGTCCGTCTGTGGCCAGAACCTTCTGGACAGGGATGTCACTTCCAAATCCGACCCTTTCTGCGTCCTCTTCATGGAAGTCAACGGGAAGTGGGTGGAGGTAAGTCCTGAAGTTGTGTGGATTTCCTCCTCCTGTGGTTTGCCTGTGCTGGTGTCTCTTCCTTCTGTGCTCTGCTACGAGGCTGGTCCTTGTTCCTCCCCTAGCAGAGGTGGAAGCTCTCCTGGTCCTCCCAAGGCTGTCCGCACGGTGCATGTGTATTGATTATTGTCTGTTCTGCAGCTGGTCCTTTCCCCATCGCTGCTTTCTGCTTTGTGGTGGAGGTTAAATTTAACTGCAGATCTCAAAATGCCAACCTTTGGCGAGGCATGTGGCAGGCGTAAAAGTATCTTGCCACCTTCTAAGTGGTCCCAGCCCCTTCTCAGTCTGCAGTAAGCCTGGGGTGGTTCGAATTTGCATGCCTGAAATAATGATCCTGCATGACGGTTGGATGTTGTGAGGTCCCACTTGCAACAGGGCATGTTTCTAGGTGAGTCAAGATAAGCTGGTTCTTGGATCCTGAGTCGCGTAGGAAGCTGGTCTTTGGGTTTCCCTTGAAGAGTGGCTCTTTCTAGGGGCCAGGATTGTGCTGGATGAGGGTCTGACGGGTCGGTCCGGTGGAGAAACACTGCCCAGGGCAGCTTGTGCCCTGAACATCTGCGTCCTCCTCCAAGAATTATATCAAGGTCCTTAAGTCCTTAAGCCGAGCACTTCATGGGCTTGCAAGTGACTGGTTGTGGAGAGGGCAGGACCATGGGATGGGAAAGGAGACCACTGGGAGCTGGGTGCATGGGGGGTTGGATCAGTTCAGCTGCAGACAGATGGCAACTGGCTAGCAAATCCTGAGTAAACTCTTTGCAGACATTGGTCTTTTCTCCTTACCAGAAATCTCATAAATATGTGCTTCAGCTGCCTTATTTGATACTGGGAAGCCCTGAGAAGAAACAGCAGAGGATCTTGTTATTTGTTTGGTTTCAGAAGCTGGCTTCTTATGAATAGGAAAAGTAATTCCTACAGGAAGAGAGGAAGGGAAGGACGAAGACGTAGACAGTGGGATGGAGCGCACCCTCAGCAGCTTTGCAGGTGACCACAAGCAGAGCGGTGCAGTTGATTTACTTGAGGGATGGGATGCCATCCTGGGGGACCGTGACAGGCTGGAGGAGGGGGCCCGTGCGAACCTCATGAGGTTCAACAAGGACAAGTGCAAGGTCCTGCAGATGGGTTGGGGCAATCCCAAGCACAAATACAGGCTGGGCTCAGAATGGATTGAGAGCAGCCCTGAGGAGAAGGACCTGGGGGTGCTGGTTGAGGAGAAGCTCAACGTGACCTGGCAATGTGCGCTGGCAGCCCAGAACGCCAACCGTGCCCTGGGCTGCATCCCCAGCAGCGTGGGCACAGGGCGAGGGAGGGGATTCTGCCCCTCTGCTCTGCTGAGACCCCCCCGGGAGTCCTGTGTCCAGCTCTGCAGCCCTCAGCACAGGACAGAGCTGGATCTGTTGGAGCGGATCCAGAGGAGACCGCAGCAATGATCTGAGGGCTGGAACCCCTCTGCTGTGAGGAAAGGCTGGGAGGGCTGGGGCTGTTCAGCCGGGAGAAGAGAAGGCTGCAGGGAGACCTTAGAGCAGCCTTCAAGTCTGTGAAGGGACCTACAAGATAGCTGGAGAGGGGCTTGTGACAAGGGCATGGAGTGACAGGACAAGGGGTGATGGCTTCAAGCTGAAAGAGGGGAGATTTAGATTGGATACATGGAAGAAATTCTTCACCATGAGGATGTTGTGGCCCTGGCCCAGGTTGCCCAGAGAAGCTGTGGCTGCCCCCTCCCTTGCAGGGTTCAAGGCCAGGTTGGACGGAGCTTTGAGCAACCTGGTCTGGTGGCAGGGGTCCCTGCCCATGACAGGGTGTTGGTCTAGATGATCTTCAGAGGTCCCTCCCAGCTCAAACCGTTCTGTGATCCTATGACCGTCCTTCTTGCCCGCCTTGGGTGTCCCTGCTGCACAGGACACCCCGCTCAGCAGATGTGCGCAGCTGCTCACGGCCCATGGGCTCTGCTGCTGAGGCTCTGTGCAGAGGCGCACGCTGGCACGCTCCCGTGGCTTGGGGACGTGTCGTTATTTCCCTCGTATGTCCTAAGGAGCTGAGAGCTGCGTTCGTTCCCTCTACCTCCCCACCCATTCCAACACAAGCTTAGTCCAGGGCAGGACCCTGCTGATGAAAGGCTCTTTAAGGACAGGAGGAGTGTCCGCGGGCTGTGCCGTCCCTGGGTGAACACAGGACAAATCCGTCCGCTCCGAGACGCAAACAGCGCACAAGGAGCCCTTGTCTTGTTCCCAGCCCACTGCTTCCACAGGACGAGGCTGCTGCCAGCCGGACTAACAGAGCGGAGGGAACCGACTCTCAGCAGCTGTCGGAATTATTTCATAGCTTAAGTAAAACGTTGGCTTGACCCCAAAAGCATGCGTCCCAGCAGACCCACCAACTGGCTGTGTATTCCTTTGAAGCTCCTCCTGCTGCGGGGAAGGGCACAGGGGTATGCCATGTCGGGGGCCGGGGCTGTGCGTGCTGCCGGCACCGCGGTTCATCCGGCGGTGCCCAAATTGGCTTTGAGTGGCGTGACCTTGGTCAAGGCAAGGGCCTCACGTGGGTGGGTCTGGCAGGCAGATGCACGTCTCGGGCTGGTTTTGCAGTCAGGGCGTGCACAAAGTGGACCGGGAATTCCCGAGGGTGGTTTTCCTGGTGCTCTGTCGACTGTTCAGCATCTCACACGGAGAGGCTGTAGTCATCGTCTCCTTCTGTGGCTGTCCAAGTTGCACGAGGTGCCATCCGTGATAGAATTGGTGTCGTGAATCCAGACTCCCGAGTCTGTGCAAGAGCTTTTAGCTCTGTGCCTAAGAAAAACCTTTTGGCAACAGGGGGAAAGACCCTGGGCTGAAACGCCTGGAGAAAAAAAATGAGGTTTTCACTTTATAACTTCAGCTGTAGATAGTGTAAGACCTCTTTTCGGTTGGTCTGAGAGGGAGCAGGTAAGCAGAGCATGGGGGGGTGATGGTTGGATGCAGGCACTGGTGTTGGAGGCAGCACAAAATGAGCAGCTGAAGGGCATTAAATCACGTAAACCAAACAAAAATCTTTCCCGTTCCTCGGAAATTAGGTGGTCTTGTTTTTCAGCTGCTTGGACAAGTTGGGCAGTCTTGAGTGCTTGGCCAAGGAGCTGGTGAATCAATGGGCATCACCTAAGATGTCCTGTAGCTGATCTCCTCACTGGCAGCCGGGAGGGTGTAGGGGCAAAGCTCACCTTACCACGGTCCACAATTAACTTTGCTCAGCAGCCTGAATGAGACTAATGAGCTTTCCAGCCTTGATAGGTGTCATCTTGTTGACCTGATTGTACTTTGCAGGAATTTCTCTTTCTGTCAGTAACGTCTCGGTCCAGCAGTTTTGATTCCAGAGCTGCTTTTATAATACAAATGTGTGGTGGTTTTATTTCTTCCTTTTTCTCCGCTATTTTTAGCTTCTTTTTAATTGGCACGGTAGGCACTGGATGTCAGCCTTGAGAGGCAGCTCTGCTGCCGGGGCTTCAGCGGAGGCCAGCGTGTTGCACAAGCTGGCACGTGGTGCAGTGTGCTCGCGTGCCGCAGAGCTGGCCCCGGTCTGCCGGCACGCCGGGGCCACGGCCAGCACCGAGATGCTCCTGCGCGCCCATGCATGGTGGGAGCAGTGCCTGGGTCCTGGCTGGGTGCTGGGGAGGGCCAGGAGATGTGGGCTTTCCCCCGAGAGCCCTGCTGTATGGGGCACTTGGTGGACCCTTGGCAGCCCACGCCACCACAGTTCAGAGCCACGGTGCCTGCGTGGTCCTGCATGGATTCTGGCCATGCAGACATGCCCCTTGTTCTAAGAATCATAGAAACATAGATTAGAAAAGACCTCTATAAGATCAAGTCCAACTGTCACCCCAACCCCACCACGCCTGCTAAACCATGTCCCAAAGTGCTACATCCGCATGTTTTTTGAACCCCTCCAGGGATGGGGACTCCACCACTTCCCCAGGCAGCCTGTTCCAATGTCTGACCACTCTTTCAGTAAAGATGGGGGGCAAGCTTTTTAAAGTGCCTGTTGCGAAAGGACTTTTCCCATCTGAAAGTGGTGGCCTTAATAGCACAGCTGAAATGCAGGGGACAGATGAGGACAGCAGCCTCTCAGAGGCATGAACCCATCCCACCGCACTGCCCTGCGTCCTCTGCACTGGGTTAACAACGTGTCCCCGCCGTCCGAGCTGGTGCAGGATGAGGGTCCCCTCTTCCAGAACCAGCCCCAGCCGCAGCAGGGCTGCGGCACCAGCTGATGCTGACAAGAAAGGCTTTTGCTCGCTGTTCTTTCTAGCTGTCACATTTGTTCCCAAATGCAATTATTTTGTCTCACTGAGCTTAATAGGAATTAACAAATCTTTGTGAATCAGCCTTGGAGAGACTGGGGGAGGGAGGGACAATAAACCACATGCTGAGGAGCGACATGAAGATGGGTGATGTTTAAAAGTTCTGCCTGGTGATGTCACCTCGCCGGAGCCGTGAAAGACCTGGCCGGTGATGCTGGGAACAGGGACACATGACTCAGCTGTGCTGCTGCCTTTGTGCCACTCTGAGTCACTCGGCCGGCCCGCGCCTTCAGCATGAGCTTGCCTTGGTGCCTGGGAGAGCATCTCCCAGCGCTGGAGGACCAAGCATCTCCATGTGCTGGGGATGCTTGAAGGTCTCTGGCCAACCTCCCTTTGGACACTGGAGGACTCTCCGGCTGCGTTCATTGAACATAGGGGCTGTCGCTGGAGACAATTTCCCTGTTTCATGCTTGCTTTGTAGAATCAAGGCCCTTGTCCAAAGAGAAATCTTTAATTAGCTTGATTGCCTCTTAAATACCCTTGTGTTTTTCTGCTCTTAGGTGGCAAAGCCACCTCTGCTTTTCCCAGGGAACACAGATCCGTAAGTGTTGGGGGCGAAGGGGAAGGCAGGAGCTGATGGGGTGCTTGTCTACTGGTGGAGGGGGTGGAAGAGGCCTCATACGTGATGGTCGCTGGCAAGGTGACTGGTGCTCATCAAACCAAAAGCCAAACCATGTGCAGGAGTCAGCTGGGGCTTGTGATTTTGTTGGGCTTCACACTGACAATAGGCAGGAGATTAAAGACTCAGCTGAATCTGGGTGTTGGAGGAAGCCCCATTGCTCCCAAGGGTTAGCTCAAGACACATTGGCTGGGTTTTTCTTCCCCTTCCCTGGGCCACCCTTTCCAAGGCAAAGCTGGTCATGAGACCTGAAGTTACCTCCTTTGAACTGGTGCCTGCAAGTGAGAGGACTGGTTTGCCTTGGTCCCCAGCTTCCTAGTAGTTCAGAGAACATGGAAGGAGCTAAAATCCATCTCTGTTGCCTGCACAGTCTCGTCTCCTGGGCTGGAAAGAGGATTTGCCTGTGTTGTGCTGCTGAAATAAGGTGGAGCTCATGGATGCCCACTGCTTCTGGTCCACCACATCTCTGAGCAGACGTCCGGTGCCCTGTGGTACGGGATGGCGGCACAGAGGGAAAGATCTGCATGAAGCTGCATGGCCCCAGCCAGCTTACAGCCCGCTGGTGTCGATGTGTTTGATTCCCCGGAGAGCAGCAGGTGGCTATTCTGGGAACGCAGCATTTACTTCAGTCGTCTCGTGGCAATTAAGACAGACTAACTGACGAACTTCAAAAAACCACTGCGATAGCTGGTATACATAGCAATCTCACCACATTTCCATTTGGTCCTTCCAAAACCTGCCTCATGTGCTGAAGGAGTTTCTCTGGGACTAAGGTCTGTGTTTGCTTTTTTTTTTTATTTCCTTTTTTGGGGGGATTTTTTCTGCTCTGCTGTACTTATTCTTGGCTCCGCAGCTCTGGCAGACATCCCACCATCCCGCAGCCTGGTGCTGCCTGGGGATGCTGGCGCAGAGCCTGCTTTCGGCAGAGGTCTTGCCCTAGGACCTGGGATGTGTAGGCGGCTCAGCCTTGCCCGGGACCGGGTGTCCTGGCTGCGAGATGAGGCGGGATGCTGGCCAGGGCTGCAGCGTGGCCGGAGGCTCTGTGCTGTCCCGCAGGCAGATGGGATGGGCCCCTCACCACAAAAAGGACATGGAGGGGCTGGAGAGTGTCCGGAGAAGAGCAGCAAGGCTGGTGAAGGGTCTAGAGAACGAGTCTGATGAGGACCAGCTGAAGGAACTGGGGCTGTTCAGTCTGGAGGAGGCTGAGGGGGGACCTTACCGCGCTCTGCAGCTACCTGAGAGGAGGGTGTAGTGAGGCGGGAGTTGGTCTCTTCTCCCAAATAACCAGCGATAGGATGATGGGAAATGGCCTCAAGTTGTATCAGAGGAGGTTTAGATTGGAGATCAGGAAAATTTTCTTTCCTGAAAGAGTGGTCGGGTGTTGGCACAGGCTGCCCGGGGAAGTGGTGGAGTCCCCATCCCTGGAGCAGTTCAGAAAACGTGTGGATGTGGCACTTTGGGACATGGTTTAGCAGGCGTGGTGGGGTTGGGGTGATGGCTGGACTTGATGATCTTAGAGGTCTCTTCCAACCTTAATGATTCTGTGATTCCATGATTCCAGTCACCAAGGGCAGCAGCTTTTGATAAAATCACGCTGGCGAGTGCCTGCCTGCCTGTCTCCTTTAACAGCCCCTGTTACCCTATCCTGGGATAACAGGGCAAAGTGGCAAAAAGCCGATGCTGGGCTCCAGCAGACACATGACTGTTCCAGCTCAGATGTTTGGAGCCGTTGGTCCTTCCCACAGGGCTGCCTGGGCAGGACGCCCTTCACCGAACCGGCTGCCACCCCTGACGATGTCAGTACGATATCAATAGCTGCTCTCTTGACAGAGCTGCTGGTTGGCTTGCTTGCCGGAGGGTTTCCCCCCAGGCTGCGGGTGTTTGTTTCTTGTTCAGCACTCAGGCTGTGCCACCAGCATTCTTTCCGCTTGTTTTAGCTTCATGAAGATGTATGTTGGGCTCCAAACGTGCCCTTTCCTGGTGCCTCTCGGGATGGAGGATGGCCTGGTAGGGATTGTGGGTCGTGATGTTAGAGTTCAGACCCTCCTTGGCCACTGAATTCCAGAAGCAAGCTTTTTTTGGCCTCTTTTTCCCAGTTTCTGCCACTTGGGCTAAAATTGTGGGTTGCTGTTTCTGTGCAAGCCTGCATTGGGAGCCTGGCTGGTGCTGCTGTCCTCCCAGCCCTTCTGCGGTCTGAGTTAGGGGGTCTGGGACCAAATGTCCACGACCGGAGGGCAGCATCTTGGGATCTCCAGCGTGGCTGTCCCCAGGATTTATTTTTAGGCTCATGGAAGGCTTTCTGTCTGCCTGTGCCACGCTGCGTCGTAAATCCACACTTCCACTGGATGCCTGCCCAGTTTCCTCTGCTCTTGTCGCTGCTGTTGGCTGCGGGATGCTGCTGACCGCCTTGGTGCTTCCCCTCCGACGGTGGGTTCCCCACGCGCCTTCCAGTTTCCATCATCCCCTGCGCTTGCTCTTCCAAGCCGTCCGAGACATCATCTCTTCCAGCCTGCTCCCAGTAGCTCAGGATGACAAAGTCTGTTGAGGTCTTGTCTTCTGGGTCCTTGCAGACTCTTGTTTCTCCTAATGCTTGACAAAATCTATGAAAAATGGCCTGCAGTGATTTTACTTTTTTCGCCCTTTTTTTTCCATGGAATGCCAAGGAAGAAGAAACCACATGAATGTTTTGGGTTGATGCCTAGAGGGAAATGCTAGAGGGTTGCTGTTCCATCTCGTGATGCTTTTTCTTTTTGCTTGTCCTTGCCTTCAGCTGCACAGCCTGGAAGAAACAGGTTTGGCATTGCAGCTGCGAGTGGCTAGTTGAGGATCGGAGGCGTGCGAGAGCACCAGCTCCTGGGAGAACAAGGGTTAGAAGCCAGCAAAGACTCTGGCTTCAGCGAGCCTTGAGTCCACAGCAAGGCCTGGCTAGGTGGGCGCTCCTGTCCTGGCTGTTGGCTGGGGTGGGCTCGCACAGCCCCGTGCTCGCCGTCCTCAGGGATGCAGCTCTCTGCATGGAGTGTCGTTACTCATTTAAACGGATCTCACCTTGCGTAGACTGGGTGTTATGGCCTGCATTTAGGGATCGTTCTGCTGAATGCCCGGTGCTCTCGCTCTCTGTTGGTCACTGCAGCGTTTCTGGGTGACTGTGGCTGAAGTCAGAGAAGAGACGCAGCAGTGACAAAGATGCAAGATGCACATGCCTAAATGCCTCTTTTTTTTTTTTTTTTTAATTCTTCGCAGCTTGACAGGACAGAGACAGCCGTGAACAACCTCAACCCAGCTTTCGCCAAGAAGTTCATCATTGACTACCACTTTGAAGAAGTGCAGAAGCTCAAGTTTGCCCTGTTTGACCAGGACAAGTCGAGCATGCAGCTGTATGAGCATGACTTCCTGGGCGAATTCTCCTGCACGCTGGGCATGGTGAGTCTCTGAGGTCCCTGCAGCTCACTGTCCTCCAGCAAATGGACCCCAAATCATGTCAGCCAGAGGGACAAGGGGGCATTAGAGCTGCTGCTCTTATCTACTGTAAAGTTTGCTGGGTCCTTCCTGGCGAAACGAATTTAATTTGCTTGTCACACTTCAGCTGTTGAGGTTGAACTATTCCACGTTAGGGCTGTTGGCTACTTGCTCAAGTCTAAGCTAGTCATAGCTTCTGCTGGTGCCTGCAGAGAGACATCAGATGGAAGGAACCTGTATCTCATCATGGGTTCTAGTAAGAGCCCTGATCACCAGCTTGGATTTGGACCTGGGAAATTGCCAGGTGTTTAAAGTTAGGATGCATTGCGGTCTACATTTCTGTCTCAGTTTTTGTGGTTTTTTGAGGGTTTTTTTTTTGAAAGCTTTGTTCATTGCTGTTGTGTAGCAAATCATCTCTCATCCTTTAGCATGTTGGTGCAGAAGTGCGTCTTCTGCTCTTTCTGTGAAAGAGCTTTCAGGACACAACACGATTTATAAGCCTTTGGAAGGTCTTTACGTTCATGAGCCCAGACCCTGTTAGAAGTTGGCAGCTACGTTCTCTGAACGTCTTAGTCCTCTGAGCTTGCTCTGACTCGGAGGCAAGGAATGAGGGGGATTTTTTCCATTCTTTCACAGCATCCGGCTGCTGGGTGCTGCTGTGGTACCTGGCACAAGCACAGGGGCTGTGAGAAACTGTCTGTTGTGCTCAGTGCTGGGACCCGGGAGGAAGGAGATGCTGTGATAGGTGCATCGACACTGACATCCAGCCCGAGGTGTTCAGGGAGGCTCAAGAATGCAATCATTTTATTGCACAGACTGCAGTACGGCACTGCACATGGCAAGGGGGGCCGAGTGACCTCACCGTTGCCAACTCAAGAGCTTGACGCGTTAGAGGAGCACTGACATTTACAGAGTTTGATGTTTAACGTCTGGGTTTTTGGAAGTGCTCTATGATGACCTAATTCTGCTCCTGCAGAAGTTAAGAGACAGTGCGGGCAACTGCCCAGGCTGGTGTTCTGTGATTTAGACCAAACTCATCCTCTACTCTTAGTTTCATTGCTGAAACACAGCCACAGTCAGTGTGGGGCAGTTCAGCAATGCTTCTTGTGAAGGTCACGGCCTTGGTGGAAGCTGCAAGCAGAGAGTCCATGGATGTAAGGAAGCAGAGCTGAAACCTAACTACAGTGCAGTGCTCTGCAGGCTCGTGCCAGAGAGGAATGTTATCCGTGTGAGCTGGGGAGGAAGGTGGAAGGGTCTGACCTATCTCCTGCTTGTTGGGTCTCCCAGATGAGCCTGACCCTTTGTGGTGCTTGGAAAGGTGACTAGCTGAGAGCATGAGACTGGACAGGCCGTCCTGGGGCTGTGGTGATGGTGGGGACAGGCAGCAGCTGCCAGGTCTTACACCCAAGGTGCTTGCTCAGAACAGTTGGTGGTTTAGCTGTGGTGGCTGACGGGCATGGCATAATAGTCTGATGTGTCTTTAGGCACAGCTGGTAGTCTTAGTCTGTCAGAAAAAAGAGAGCTCTGAACTTCCGTAACATCATGCAAGTATTTACACTGTGCAAAAGAGAACTTGCCTTAGGTGGGTGCCCAGTTTTTGATGAGTGTTTGCAGCAGTTCCCATGTGAGCATCTTGGTGACCTTTAGTCCACAAGGAGACACCAGCTTGGAATGGAGTCATCTTCTCATTTTCCCCTTTTTTCCCAAAATTCTCTGTTAGCCTCCTCTCCCTGTGGCCAGCATGGGCTTGCAGCACAGCCTGGTCGTGGGACAGAGGTGGGCAGAAAGGTAGCATGCAGGCAAGGCGTGCCTGGTGAGGAGAGAGGTGAAACGGGGCAGCCAGGGGCTGGTGGGTTCAGCCGCCCTGCGGTGGGTATTCTCATGGCTGGATTTTGTCTGATGAGAAGTTTTCATAAGCCTGCCCTGTTCTGAGGCATGAGCAGCTCTGAGAAGGGAAGGAGAGCAGCCGCGGGCAGCAACAACCACACAGCAAGCGTCTGGCTTTTCAGTTCTGACTTTGCATTGGAGTGCTGTCAGATTAGCCAGATTGTTTTATTGCAGCTAATTAGGTCTGTGGTAAGATTTAAAAGGACGGTTGGATCGTTTGCAGGCCTGTAATGACCTCTGTGGCCAAACGAAGTGTAACGGGGATGCAGTTGCAGGCTGGAGGGTGTCCGTGGTTTCTGCTAGCCAGGGTTGCGAGGAGATTTCATGGTGCCGCAGTGTGGCACAAACATCTGTTTGCACTGGCTGGTGATTCCTATGCATTTATGGATCAAAAACACCAGGACACAGCTGGCTAGCCACAATGGGAAAGGGTTTTTGCCTTGAAATTGCAAGTATCATAGGATCACAGAATGCTTTGGGCTGGAAGGGACCTTTAAAGGCCATCCAGTCCAACCTCCCCTGCAGCGAGCAGGGACATCTTCAACTAGATCAGATTGCTCACAGCCCCGTCCAACCTGGCCCTGCACGTTTCCAGAGATGGGGCATCGATCACCTCTCTGGGCAATCTGTGCCAGTGCCTCACCACCCTCAGGGTAAAAAATGTCATCCTTATACCTAGTCTGAATCTCCCCTCTTTTAGGTTAAAACTGCTACCCCTTGTCCTATTGCAACAGGCCCTGCTAAAAAGCCTGTCCCCGTCTTTCTTATAAGCTCCCTTTAAGTACTGAAAGGCTGCAATAAGGTCTCCCTGAAGGGAGGATAACATTTCTGGGGAGCAGTGGGAGGAATCCAGGCGTGGCTGGGTCATCTGGATGGCAGGAGCAATAAGTTAAGCCATTTCATTGCATGGGTTTTTTCACTTGTTGTTATTTTCTGTGTGATGTAGGACCAGAATTGGAGGCAGAAGGATGGATGGGACTGCGCATTTTAAACTGCAACTCCATGATCTCGAAGGGGTCCCCACTAGCTGTGGGAGCAGAGCACAGATAGTTCCAGCAGGTCGCTGGACCTCCACGTTGGGGTCTGCGCCTCATGGGGAAAACTGACAGGATCCCCAGATCTGAAGGCGACCGCAACTCAGTGAGCTGGGAAAAATCTCAAGGGGTTTAATTCTGCTCCCAGATTGTCCTGTCTGGCCTCTTACAAGCCAGAATTGAAGGGGAGAGCATGCCTTTGTGGGGTGCTGACCCCTGCGCCTTGCTCAGCAGCAGCTGTGCAGGGGTCCGGAGTGGTGCTCGGGGAGGGCATCCAGCTTGTGTCAGGATTTGTCCATGGAAATATGGCCTGAAAGCAAATAGCTGGCAGGAGTCGTGTTAGAAGTATTTAAAATGGAGTTTGAAAGGTTCAGTTGTGATTTTGGTGGGACCAAATCACAGTCCTTCGGCTGGGTGAGGTCCCCCTGCCCTGCTCCACGCACAGAGCTGGTCCCCGGGTTCAGCGGGAGATGATGCTTCAGCCCCTTGTGCTGCCGCTGCCCTGTGCCTCACGGGCGCAGGTGACGGCGGTGATAGTCACCCGATCGCGGTCACCCCTGAATCTGAGTGTGATGTCTGTCTTCTAATGTTGTGATTGCTTCATCTGAATTAACTAACATGAGCAATGATCAGTTGCTTATGAGTCTGCTTTTGATCACTTGTACAATCATGGCTTTATTTTCTTTGGCTTCTCTAGATCGTCTCCAGCAAGAAAATAACAAGGACCCTGCTTCTGGGGAATGGCAAGCCGGCTGGGAAAGGGATGATCACGGTACGGTTGCTCCTTGACATTCCCTACTGAGTGTGTAAAGGGGGATAATAACCTGGGGGCAACGCAGGATGTTCACCTGGGGTCCGGGAGACTGGGGTTTAACTCATGAACGCTTTTCCCTTTATCTCCCATTTTCCTGCCCACTTTGGTCTGTTTGGAGGATGATTTATTTGGGACAGGGACCATCTTGCCTGGTACTGTGAATCTTCTGGGACCTTATAAATGCTTATAAATATCTTAAGGGTGAGTGTCAGGAAGATGGGGCCAGACTCTTTCCAGTGGTGCCCAGCGACAGGACAAGGGGCAACGGGCACAAACTGAAGCAGAGGAAGTTCCATCTGAACATGAGGAAGAACTTCTTCACGCTGAGGGTGACTGAGCCCTGGTACAGGCTGCCCAGAGGGGCTGTGGATTCTCCTTCTGTGGAGATATCCAAACCCCGCCTGGACGCGGTCCTGTGCAGCCTGCTCTGGGTGACCCTGCTTCGACAGGGGGGTTGGACTGGGTGACCCACAGAGGTCCCTGTCAATCGCTAATGTCCTGTGATTCTGTGATTCTTCAACCTCTGCTTTGGTCTCTGAGATAACAAAAACCTCAATCTGGAGAAGTACAAAGTAAATCTATGTTGCTGCTGTTTGTTATCTGGTACAAGACGCCTGCTCAGCCCTCCCTGGAGCAGCGGGAGGTAAGAGGGCTGATTCCTTTGCCGGCAATGGGTGATTTTGTTTGTAGGAAGAGGACAGGAGCTGTGCCGTAGCAACAACTCTCATAGCAACAGTCACTGCTCCAGATGCAGACCCCTCCGGGCAGTGGCCTTCCCGCTGCGCATCTCTTTAGCGATGGGTTTCCTTAAAAAGAAAAGACTAAATTTAGATGCGTTTCCCTCCTGCCACATCTCCCCTCCTTTTTGGATCTCTTCTGTGTTACGGGTTTTGTGAGACGTGCAGCCGGGCAGCAAAGGTGTGGAAGAAAAGGCCAGCAAGGAGTTCAACCTCCGTCAAGTTTGCAAGCACTGAAAGGGTTTAAAAGCCCAGGACCTGGCTGCTGCAAGGGCATCTCCATCGCTGTTTGCTCTAGAGGCTGGGAAGATGCTGCCAGCCTTCTCTTAATTGCTGCAGTTCGTCTTTAAATGCAAGAGGAGAAGCCGCAGTGAAGTTCACGAGCGATGCCCGATGCCGTGTGCCGTCCCCGAGGAGCAGGGTCTTGACACCCCGTCCACCGCTGGAGTGGAAAGAGCTGGAGCAGATGGAAAGTGTCCAGTCAAGTTCAAAGGTTACACGCTTTAAAAAAAGGAAGACCCTGATCTGTCACTAACGTGTCATTAAAAATCGAAGGGTCTGAGATGTCTGCTTTGCTCTGTACCATTGATGCAATTTTCTGATGTTTTTTTTTTTCCTCCCCTGGCTTGGTGATGGCAACACCAAGTAGTGCGGTGGGCACCTTTCCTCGCTGCTTGGCACGGCAGTGGAGCATGGGCTATGGACACCAACCAAGGAGCAGGTTTCTGCTTTGGACTCACTCATATAAAACATGGAGTTTGGAGCCAAACCCTGCCTTGCTCAGCCCCGTCCCCTCCAACATTGCCCGAGTGTCCCTTTTCTTAACTGAGATGCCCCAGGGTTGAATGCAACAGAAGAACCTTGGCTGTATGAAGGGGATCCTGTGGGAGTCTCAAGGTTTGAAGAGATGGGGAAGATCCCAAAGCAAGCTGCTGTGTTTGTAGAAATCAATCCTGAGATCTTGCCACATGCCTCTGCCAGGCACAGTGGTGGGGGTGTTGTTACTGTCCATGCTGGCCAAGAGAAGATGCCACCAGCAGCCCGTGGCAATGTGGCACAAGGACGTACCCAGCTTGTCTGCACAGTCTGGCTTTTATGTCACTTCCAGTGAGCCCTAAAATGCTGGACACCATCTGGGTGTGCTTTTGTGGGGATCAGCACAGGGCAAATTCCATCCCTACAGCTCCTCTTCCTCATGCTGGTTTTGGTGACTGTGCCACTGAGGACCAAGTGGGAGAGAAAACTGATTGCGTGGCTTTGCGACAGGGAACTTCAGACTTCATGGATATACCGGGCAGAGGGAAAAATTGGGCTTTGTATGCAGTGAATATGTCCTCTGTGGACCAAAGAGCGATGTCCTCCGTGGGAAGGCTCCCATGAAGGCTTCCAGCTCCGGGAGGTTGCTGGGGAGCTGCGGCTCGTCCCCTCGCCCAGCTGCCCAGGCGGATTCAGAAGCTGCATCTCTGCCTGCTCGTCTCTCCAACCCCCTCGCTCTCCTAAGTGCCAATAACCCTCTGATTGCTTGTTCTGCAGAAAATTGTTCCCTTGATTTCTGCAAGTTTTTCTAAAAGCCTTGCTGTAATTACGCTGCGCATCTCCAGTGAAGGGACGGCCTCCTTGCGAGAGCCAGCAAACGGCCATGCTTGGCAGCACCGTGCGGGGGGAAGATGTCCACGCCGCGCTCCCGCCCATGCCGGTGCTGGCTCCTGCCCGGGGAGGATGCTGCAGCCGGGGATGCCGGGGGATGGCTCAGCCCCCCCAGGGAGTGGAGGAGGGAGACGTGGGGAGCAGATGCTTGGGCAGGACACAGCCTTGGGGGAAAAAAATACAAGTGATTCAGAAAACGGCTGGTAACAGAAGTGAATAAATATGGTTTTTTTGTTACAAACATTCCCTTTCTTAAAATATCATGAGACTCATTAGACCACATTCCAGACAAAACCGGCCCACTGGTGGTTGGCAGCCGAAGCCCTTCTGGAGCGTATGTGAATAAAGTCCCCTAAAGTGAAGCAATCCGGGCTGCACTCCTGCCTGCTGTCGCTCCTCAGGAGTGACGGTGGAGTTTTCATTCTTGGGGCTGGCTGGTCGGGCGGTCGTACAGAGATGTGGCTCGAGCCCTTGGTGCTGCCTGCATCTCCCCCAAGGGATGGGGCAGCCTGGGACACGGAGGGCAAGGTGGCACATCTTGCTGGCAAGGGTTTTTATGGCTCCTGCTTCCTTTTGGCTTGGTCCTTGGAGGCTTCCCCGGGTCCTGGCGCATGAAAAGCCACCTGAGACCAGCTCAGGTGTGACACCCAAGAAAAGGGATGAGTTTGTTCCCAGTAAGCTTCGTTTTAGATCTGATGGCACCGGGGAGGGAGGCTGCGTGGGGTGTCCTAGCACCTCATTCTCTCTTCGGGTTGTCTGTTCATGAGGCTTAATCGTACCTGTTGACTCCCAGCCCTGCAAACGAACGTGTTTCATGTGGGCCCAGCCCCAGCGATGAGTTTGGTGGATGTCATGGCCTCTCCAGCTGCAGCACCGGCATCGTAGCTGGCAGCCTGCTGAAAAAACATACCCTGTTTTGTTTTAAAGCCGGCGTGTCACTGCCGCGGTGCAGGGTAAATGGCAGTGCCCACCCAGGGGAAGTCTGGGCTTTTTCTCCATCATTCTACATTCTGGGGAGAAGCTGGGAAGTGAGCTTTGGTCCCAAATTGATCTGCACAGGTGAAATCAGCTTCACTCCTCTGCAGTGAAATACTGCGTGCGTCAGCTCGTCCAGTCTCTTAGCTGGGAAATGGGTTCTGCAGGAGCTGTGCAGGTATCTTCAGGGTCTGGACTCTCCTCTGCCTTGGTGTCCACTTTCTCTTTGTGCTGAGAATGAATGCAACCTCCCTTTGTCTTTCAGATAGCTGCCCAAGAGCTCTCGGATAACAGGGTCATAACTCTGAGCATGGCCGGCAGAAAACTGGATAAAAAGGTGAGTGGGGTTGTGTCGGGGGAATGCGCTGTTAAATCTCTGTCCTTCATGGGATTGAAAGATCTGAAGAAATCTCTGCTTTTGGGTATAGCAGTGACAGAAAATAGTCCTGCTGGAGAAGACATTAGGGTGAGACTGGAGGGGTTCAAGTCCTGCGGTACCACTGGCTGCTGGGTACGCCCATGCCTCAGTTTCCCTGTTGTCGCAGTATTGCTTTCTTCATCACGCCTGTTGAGACGGAAAGAGTGCACGTGGCGTGGGATCTCTGTACTAGCATGTCTTAAAGACAGCAGATTCACTGCGCCAGAGGAGTTGTCTGGAAACGTCTCCCGACAGCGCTGGCAGTTTTGATGCCCTTGAACCTGTACCCCGGAAGTGCAGAGAGCTCCTGGCCGGTCGCCTGCAGCCCCTCTGGAAACGGGGTGACCGCCTGCGTGTAGATCAAACAGCAGGGCCCGCCTTTTCCGAGGAAGAAGTGTTGGCCTCGCGGAGGCCGGTACTGCGTGAGTTTTGCTTTGGATGCGATATGTAGGAAACCGTGAGCCTGTCTGAACGAAGCCATCTGACCTTATTTACCAGGCAACCGGAGCTATTCCTCTTAAACCAGTGCTGTTGCTAAGCGATCGCTGGGAATGTTGTTCTTCCCTTCTTCCTAGCCTCTCCAGAGCTTGAGTTGTTGGCAGGATGGCCCTCGGCTTTCAAACCAGGGTGAAGCAAGCACCCAGGAGGAAGGGTATTTGCTGGGGCAGAAGATGTGGTTTATCCAGTGATGTTGTCCAAACTGGACGGATGCCCGGTTTATCAAGTTTTTTTTCCAACCTGCTGGGAGCAGTTATTTTCTTGCCCTCCTGCTTACCCTGCCTAGTGCAAGGACCCAAATGCCCCGTTAAGGAATCCTCAAATAACTCCATTTCCTAGATGGACTGGAAGATGTCCTCAAGCTGGTGGCTTCCTCTGAGATGTGGCCGAGGGTCAACCCCTTACACATGAATGAAGATATCCCTAATGCAACAGTTTTCATCCAGCGCCCCAAGAAAAAGCCTCTGCTCCCCTGCAAAGCAAGGGATGGGATTTCACAGCGGGTTTGGTGCCCGTCCTGTTGTGCAGAGCAGGGCCAAGGACCTGGATCTTCCCTGCAGCCTCAGTACCTCACACATACGTCCACGTGTCGTGTTGGCAACTTCACTGGTGGCTTCACTTGCTCCATGGGCAGGAGTTGCTTTTCTGGTCTGGTTTGCAACAAAGTTCCTCTACCAAGCTATGCAAAGGTGACATCTTTTGATATTCTTCAACTAGGACATGGTATGTGTGGGTCTGCTGCCCTTCAGACCCACAATCAAGGTACAGAAATTCAGCATCTATCTGGTTACACTGGGATAAGGACTCTGAATAATCCTATTCTTTCTGGGTCTCCCCCCAGTTTATCAGTAGGTGTCAGCAGAAAGCTCCTTCCTCGGTGACCACCTGCCATCACCAAGAGCTAATGAGGTTGCTTAGCTGATTTCCCGTAGCACAGCGCAGCGTTGCAGTGCTCAAAGTCCTGCTCATGGGCAAAGGGTGTTCGTGTCGCTTCACGCAAATTAAAACGGTCTCTGAATGAGGAAACTGGACGAAACACAATATTTTTGGGTTGTTATTGGTCATGGATGAAATGCAACTGTGGGAGATGGGTACAACTTGTTGAAGCTTAGGAAAGAAAGCGGAGGAGTGGCTGAGCGAAAAGCCGCAGGGGCAAGGCTGGAGCCTGGAGGGGTATCGCCCTCCCGCGCCGCACAGCGTGTAGCTGGGGAGCACAGCCGGAGGCTCGCGCGTGTGAGGGGGTCAGAGCTCACAGGATTTCGTGGTGGGGCCACGGAGTCCTCTCCCTGCACACACCGAGCCGAAGCTGCAAGCATCCCTTACTGGCAGCTGTGCCGCAAACCCATCCTGGAGCCGTGCTCGGCCCCAGGCAGCTCCTTCTGCCTTGACCAGGACCTCTCCTGGGTTGTGGGCAGGTCCTCCTCCCCATCACACGTCCATGGTTTCTTCACCCACCAGTCCCTACCTTGCTTTAAGTGCTGCAGCTTGACAGTGGGAGCATGTCAGCAGCAGAACCAACCTGAGGCTCTTGCACCTTGTATCAGATCAGCTCTTGGGAGAGTTGTTTTAAGAAAAAATCCCTTGCAGAAGAGGAGGTGTTTCCAGCTGGGAGCAGCCCTGGTGAAGGTGGCCCCAGAGCCACGTGTGCCACCGCAGCCGCGGGGACGGCAGGAGGGCGGCGATGCTCCAGCATGGCGAGCCAGGACTACTGCTGAAAGCTGTGGCTTGGGGACCTGTGGCTGGTGGAGGTGCCACCTCCACCCTCCTTCTCCAGGATGGGTTGGATGGATGGATTAGATGCTTGGACCGGTTTGCAAATCAATCTGGTCTGCTGAGCTCCCTTGGTTGCTCCGTTTCCATCTCCCGCCAGGCTTGCGGGGGATCGTGGTTTTGATGTTTTAAAACAGCAGCCCACAGTCCTGTGGCTTGGAGGCATCTCCCACCCTGCTGTGAACGGAGCAAGGCTGACCAGACTTGCAAACCAGACTGTTCCGTGTGGGATGGCAAAAGCTCCAAAAGCTCCTCCAAAGCTCGCTGCTGCTGCCACCGGAGCCGGGGCCTCCACCAGCCCACACTGAGGTGAGGCCAGCACAGGCAGGGTCAGGTACCCACCACTGGTTCTTCAGTCCATCAGTGAAGCTCGAAAAGGCCAAGTCCTGCGGCGAGCAGGGTCAGAGCTGTGCCATAACTGTAACCCCGCAGAAAGAACGCCTTGGTTTTCTCTCGCACAAACATGTGAAAAAGCGTAGGAGAAAAATAGCCTCATCTCATCGGAGAGCACCCCTGCGAGCCTTTGCGTCTGCTCTGCTGGCAGGAGAATTTTGACTGAAGCAGGCTGTAGTTTCTCCAAGCCAAAACACTTTGCAGTGATGTACTTTTCCGGCTGGCTTTGGAAACAGGATTTGGATAGAAATGTTAATGGGTTTTTCTGCTGGGGCATCGCTAGAGCCTGTCCCTGTCCCAGCTGCCACCTCCTGAGCTGGCTGTGGACAGGGGCTCTTGGGGCATCCAAGCCTCCTCCTCCTCCTCCACGAGCAGCCCCCTGCATCCCTACCACAGCACTTGGAAGCCCGAAAGCCGCCGTTCAAGCCTGTAAGAAGTTCTTCCAGCTCTTTGCAGAACTCGGGCAGCTGCCTCCCTCTGGCAGGAAAACCCGGCTGAAATGGCTTCAGCTCTTGGTAAAGAATTTGGAATATTTTGGGCTTGGTTTCTTCTTAGCCACGTCTTCGTTTATCTGAATGGGAATGAAGTTCTGCTGAGAAACGCTGGGGTTTCCGTGTGTCGGTGCCGCCAGCGCTGCCCTCCTCGCCGGGCTGGGGGTCCCCCGACGTAGCCCCGGTGCCGATACCCAGCAGGGCAGCCTGTGCACTCGAACATATTTCTCATAAACCAGCAGCCCACTGTCAGGGGAACAGCTGAGGCGACGCTGGCAGGAAAGGCAGCGCGCGCTGACTCAGGGCTGCATATCTCGGAGAGTGTTACGTGATCTCTGTCAACACCAGGGCAGCTCACTCCTTAAAGATTTCCTCTGCTCATGCTTTACTGCTGTGTGTAGGAGGGTGGGTTGGTTTTTTTTTTTTCCTTTTTCCCCCCAAGACACTCACACGCTTCATAATTCTGTTTTTCCTTTGAAGCTTTGGGTGTTTTTCCAAGCCCAAACGCAGCTGCCTCCCAGCTGGGGTTGTTTTCCGTGGCGTCTGCATCCAGAGAGCTCGCCGGGCGGTGGGCACCCGCCGGCAGATCCCACCGGCGCGTGCCAGGGTGCCAACCCGCCCACCGCATCCGTGCCAAAACACGGCGTGAAGGAGTGGGATTCACATGAGCAGGACACAGGGAGCTGGCAGGGTGCTGCCCGTGGGTGCTGCCTCTGGGCCAGTGTGCCTGAGCTGGTCCCATGAGGATGTGAGGGTGTCTGCAGGGTCGGCTTTGCCAGGGAAGGAGGTCTCTCTCACACTGGTGGTCTCTGCTTGCAGAGCACTGTGTAACTCATCTTCTTCTCCCCCAGGACCTGTTTGGAAAGTCAGACCCCTTCCTGGAGTTTTATAAACCAGGTGACGATGGGAAATGGATGCTGGTCCACAGAACAGAGGTGAGTGCGGCTCTGACCCAAGCTGCTGAGACACCACCATGCTTCCATCAGCTCCTCTCGCCCTTTATGGCACCATCTCATCAATCACCCATAAAGCGGGGTGGGATCCAGGGGTTTCAGAACCTCACGGCTGCCTTCGCGGTGTCCATCTGAGGCTGCTGGACTCCAGCAGATGAAGATTTACTGGTGCCAGTCAGGTGTTGAGATCTTTTCTGTACCGCTCACCACTGTATCTATCAAGCAGAGAAGGAGATGGTCTTCTGACCCATGTTAACCTTTTGGCTCAGCCCTGGACTGCTCTGCCTCACGTGCAGGAGCAGCAGGATGAGCTGTGACCTGGGGAGATGGTGGCGAGGGGTGGCCAAGGGGGAGAGCAGTGGGGAAAGGTTGAAAAGAGCATCTGCCAGATCCTCAGCTAACCTGGGAGGATGCTCAAGGTCTCCAGCTTCAGGGCATGAGCACTCAGGCTGGTGTCTAACAGAGCTGGAGCCCCGGCCAGGGGTCAGACGCCTGTACTGGGGTCCTGGTGGATACAGTCGGAGACAGCTGACCCCTCCCTGTCCTTCATTTACACCTGCTGCGACATTTTGATCTGGTGATGTTCCCAAGCTGCTAAAGCCAGCGATATTACAGCCGAGAGGCACAGCTCGGGCAGGGAGAAGCAGGCTGACTTCTGCTTTGGCACCAGGCGAATAAGTACTCTTCAATGGCTTTTTTTTTCCTGCTCCTCAAAGCCTGTTTCAAGGCTTTTTGCCTTTTTTTTTTTTTTTTTCTTTTTTTGGCACGTAGCTCCTGGCAGCTGGCAGAAAGAGGAGGGGGCAATCGCTGCAGGAGGGGCTCACAGCAAGCCCTGTGTCGGAGGAAGAGGGTCCCATCCCATCCTATCCCACCCCACTGCACCGCCCTTTTTTCCCCGTTCACGTCCCTCCTTTCCCTGTCCCCTCAAGGCTTCGTTACAGAGCCCGCTGTCCCACCGCAGCAAATTGCTGTAACAGACCAGCGTGAACTCAGGTGGAAGGAGAGGATGGTATTTATTCACAAAGTCTCTACGTACGTTGGTTTTCCCACTGCTGGACAAAGTCCAGGAGGATTTCCTTCACTCGCACACCCACGTGCACATGAGCACCGGGACGTGTGTACCACCATGCATCCTGTGGTACCGATGCGGGCCATCCTTTTAATCCTACCTCTGCTGTTGATTTTTCCGTGCTTTCCCACACACATTTCTGTGCATCTTTAATTCACACCAACCTTAACATTTCTCTTGTATTTCTGGGGAAGCGGGCTGGGACCTTGTTTGGCTGTTTCCTCCCGGTTTAGTGTGGGTAGCTGGGCTTTGGCTCACTGAGACGTGTTTCTCGGGCATGGGGATTTCAAGTGACCTCCAGCCCTTCCCTCTGGAAGAGGGGTGGGAATCGGGAGCGTGTCTGTGCACCAGCCATCGCTGAGACCTCTACAAGCAGGCCAGGCTTCTGGGGAGCAGAGGTATCTACTGATTTTTCATCTGGGTTGCTGCCTGGTTCCTCCACTGTCCTGTCTCGCCGGATAAGGGTCTGGCCAGGTTTTATTTCAAGTGATGGGTGCTCTGACAGCCTCCTCCTTCCCAGCCCTTGGAGGAATCCTGTTCCAGGCAAGCAGCTTTGTGTTTTGAGGCTGGATACAAAGAAATAAGGTCCCCCATTCTTAGAGCTTTCGGTGCGGGAATATAACCAGCGCTCGGTCTGATGCTGGCATTTCTCATGCCACCACGGAGGTGTCTGGCAGGGGAGGATGACTGCGCTCGTTACAGCCTGTGATTTAATCGCCAGCACCCAGCTGGGCACCGTGCAACAGAGACGGCGGATCCCTCCCACCCACCCCGGGGACCCTGCGGCTGGCAGCCTGCGGGCACCAGCTCGGGGTGCGTGGGCTCCCCCTGCTCCTCCTGGCCTCCCGGAGGAGGTGTTTGCAAATTCTCGACCACGCCGTGCTCACGGTGTCAGGGCTTCCCCCCGTCTCGCGCAAGAGCCTGCCTGCAAAACCAGACGCCCGACGCAGGTCCCGCGCGGCTGCTTGCCTGCAGCAGCAGCACCCACGGACTCGTCCTCACTGGGCTGTGCTGCTGCTGCTCCGGCTGCAGAGCTCCAAGGTTCTCCACACCATCTCATCCCCCTTGCACAGAGAAGGCTTAATCTGCTGCCCGTGCCTGACCTTCCTAATATTCACGGGGATCTCTCTTTTTGAGCACAGCACCTTTGCGAAAGAGGGTCTTCACCTTTCCTGCAGGCATCTCCAATGTACGCAGCAGGTGCCTGGAGCCTGCTAGCGTTTGCTTAGGTTTCCACCGAGTGAGTGGTCTTCCACGAAGGGTGGCCAGGCGTTGGCACAGGCTGCCCAGGGCAGTGGTTGAGTCACCGTCCTTGGAGGGGTTCAGAAAACGTGTGGATGTGGCACTTTGGGACATGGTTTAGCAGGCGTGGTGGGGTTGGGGTGATGGTTGGACTCGATCATCTTAGAGGTCTTTTCCAACCTTAATGATTCTGTGATTGCGTTCTCTCAGGAAATGTCAAAAAGCATCAATTAATATTTCTCCAGCTTGGGCAGCAGATGTGTAGATGAGGCAAGAGCACTAGATGTGCCCAGGGGTGTTTGGCTTTCCTGGCTGGTTGCCCCATCCTACTGCTCCATCTTCTCAGTGCTCAGACCCCAGATGGGTGTAGGCTGCGCTGGGGTGCTGGGGGGGTGGGGGAGTAAGCAATGAGTAGGGCACAGGTTTGTTTAATTACCCCTGGAGGCCGTTAAGTCACCAAATGTGATGCAAGCATGCTGAAAGGATGTTGTAGTGAGGCAGGGGTTGGTCTCTTCTCCCAAGTAACCAGCGATAGGACGAGGGCAAATGGCCTCAAGTTGCATCAGGGGAGGTTTAGATTGGAGATGAGGAAAAATGTCTTTCCTGAAAGAGTGGTCGGGTGTTGGCACAGGCTGCCCAGGGCAGTGGTGGAGTCCCCACCCCTGGAGGGGTTCAGAAAACGTGTGGATGTGGCATGTTGGGACATTGTTTAGCTGGCGTGGTGGGGTTGGAGTGACGGTTGGACTTGATGATCTTGGAGGTCTTTTCCAGCCTTAATGTTTCTATGATTCTCTTCTATGATTCTAAGCAAATCTGTTGTAACTCACACTGCTACAGCCTGAGAAGGGGGAGCTGCGGCGTCCAAGCCAAGGAGGCAGAAGAGGGCTGGGATGGGGCTTTCTGCAGCTTGCCTGGCCTGCCCCACTGAGAACCCAGTCACTCCTGGAGATGTGTCCCCTCTTTGTGCCAATCATCTCCCCTTCCACATGTGCCCGCTGTGACGGCATCCCTCTGCTCCCACCCGCAGGTGATCAAGTACACGCTGGACCCAGTCTGGAAGCCGTTCACTGTGCCTTTGGTGTCACTGTGCGATGGAGATGTAGAGAAGCTGATAAAGGTAACAGGGGGCCCTTCACCTTGTATCGTGGTGGTTGGCCTCTGGGATCGATCGTTAAAACATCTAAAACTCCATGGCTGGGTTATTTGTAAAAACAACCAAACAAACCAAAGCAGAACCACCCCCAAAAACAAACCAAAACCTTGTTTGGGGTCTCCAACAGGAGAGGTTGGCAGCTCCAGGAGATAGTTGCTGCATCTAAGGCTGGCTGTGCTCCTTCCACCCTAGGTGACATGTTACGACTACGACAGCGATGGGGGACATGACTTCATCGGGGAGTTTCAGACCTCAGTGGCCAGGATGTGTGAAGCCCAAGATGCCTTTCCGGTGAGTGCTGGCATGTGTTTGGGGAAGAACGAGGAAGGGGCTTCTTGGGGCTGGCGGTGGATTTTGGTGCTTGCACGGGGCTTCTTGGGGCTGGCGGTGGATTTTGGTGCTTGCACTGAGACCCTCAACGTGTTTTTGAGAAGAAGCCAAGTCCAACCTCCTTTTTCCTCCCACCCGCACCATGAGTGACCCAGGCCACAGTTGCAGCTAAAGCATCTGAGCTAGAGAGGGCTAAGGTGGTCCTGGCTGAAAGCAGAGCTCTGCTGAGACGTTTGAAGCGGCACCCGTGATCTGGGGGGGTTGCCCTGTGATGTGGGGGGGTCAGGGGGGGAGGTGTGATGTGCTGCAGCAGGGATGGGCTCTCTCTGCCTCTTTGCCTCGCTTGGCTTGTCGGGAGGGGTCGGGTGCCCTCCCTTCCCCAGTGAAGTTGTCACCAGCTCACGCTGCTCTCCAAGCGGAGCTGCTGCGAGCTCTGGACAGACAAAGGTGGCTCCAGAAGCAAGCAGCTGGTACTCACCGCTGCTGCCTATCGCTCATCAGCATCCCTTCTCCCTGGGGTGGCTCCTGGTGACCTGTCGTCGTGTGGCCATGCTGGTGAGGGTAAATACAGGAACAGGGATAGAGATGCTCTTGCTGAAGACCAGGTGACCATCACTGGATTGTCTGAGCAGGTCCAGGGCCCTCACCGAGCTGGTCTGAGCAGGTCCAGGGCCATCACCGAGCTGGTCTGAGTGGGTTCAGGATCTTCACTGAATGGTCTGAGCAGGTTCGGGGCCATCACTGAGCTGGTCTGAGCAAGTCCGGGGCCATCACCAAGCTGGTCTGAGCAGGTTCAGTGCCATCAATGGATGGTCTGAGCTGGTCCAGAGCCATCAATGAGCTGGTTTGAGCAGGTCTGGGGCCATCACTGAACTGGTCTGAGTAGAATGGGGGCACAGACTGGCCACCACTGTCCCATGCTTGACCCATGTGGGAGCTACCCACAAGCAGGTCTGGGCTGGACCGTCTGCCCGGGTTTGTTCAGACTTAGGGGATTTGTTGATGGATCTGTATTTTTATTTTGTTCAGTCTGTGAAATGCAACGTTCACAATCAGGAAACTTAAGGATTTTAGTATTTAAAATGTTCCCGTTGTTCTGCAGCTGGAAGAATGGACACGACTTTCTCTCCGTGCTCCCCCTGCCCAGTCCTGCCTCCTCCCCCAGACCAACCCGCATTTAAACTTTCTTCTTGGACGAGAGTTTTTTTCAGTTTTAGATTTTTTTTTTTTTTAGATTGAATTATTGGAGCAATTTTCTGAATATTCCAGAGGCATTTCCCAGAGCTTTTGAGGAAAGGTGATGGCCTGCCCTAGTTGTTTGTGTGTTTGACCCATCCCATCCTGTAGACCCCTGTAGCCTCATTGGGGTGTCTCGGCTGCCACGCGCCCAGCGCTGAGCATGATGGAAGCCCCTGGGAAGGAAAAGCGTCTTCTTCCCAAGCAGGTCCTGTGCCTCCATCTCCATCAGTAAATAGCAGTAGCTTGCTGTGATTCATTTCTGTCTCTTCAGCACTGTGAAACGCTTGGAGGGAGGGTGCCCGCAGGATGCGGCCGCTGGTGGCATCTGCAGCCACTGGCACAGCCCAGCACCACTCCCACACCGGCGTCTGTCTCTTGTATGTTACAGCTCGAGCTAGAGTGCATTAACCCCAAAAAGCAAAAGAAGAAAAAGAATTACAAGAACTCTGGGATCATCATTGTCAAGTCCTGCAAAGTGAGTACGAGGCCAGGATGTTCCCCTCTGCTCCTCACCAAGCTTGGGTCTTCCAGAGCTCCCCTCGTCCCTGCTGCCTCCAGCGCCATTGTGTTTCCACGTGCTGGACTTGTGGAGCATCAATAACAGCGTGGTTTCCTTTCTGCTTGGGTTTCTTTCCACTTGGAGCACCTGATGCACCAAGCTGCTGGTGCCACCCCACACCCAGGTGGCTACAGACCCAAGAGGAGGTGGCGTTCGACATGGGCAGCATCCACATGAAGCCCAGGCTGTGGGCACCTACCAGCTGCTTGCTTAGCGTCTCCTTGGGGGCAAGGGCTGGGGGCAGGTGGGAGAGGTCCTTCTTCTGAGCTGGGGCATTGGTGAAGTCCTCCCTTCGTGTGGCAGCAGCACAGCGGGGAAAGTGGTAACACAGCTCTTCGTGCACCAGATCTGCAGGTGGTGTGAGACCGTTTTGGCCATGGGGAGAGGATCTTCCATTCAGTTCCCCATGGTGGACACTTCCAGCTCTCAAGAAGCCCTGTGCAGGCCTCCCACCACAGCCCTTGACCAACACATGGCCCTGCTTGGCCCCAAGCGTCTCATGAAGTGCCAAAACACCACTGTGGGAGACCCAAGCGGTTCTTCCCATCTGCTTTGCCATGTGGCTGGAGGTCCCTGAAGGCCCACACTCGCAGTGACCGCAGGCTTGGGCATTTTCTGTGTATTTATTTTTTTTTTGTTCTGCAATGGTGAAGATTGCGGAAACACTTTTTGTTTTGTTGTTTTTCTTGCAGATAACCAGAGATTTCTCCTTCCTGGACTACATCCTGGGAGGCTGTCAGCTGATGTTTACTGTAAGGGCTTTTGATAGTGATATGTCTGTCATGGTCAAAACTGGGGAGGGAGGTTCTGCGGGAGGTTTGGCACCAGCTTGAGTGGCTTGTCATGGCAATGAGGAGCTGCCCTGTTTTGCTGTTAAATCGCGTGGGTTTGGGGCTTCAGAGGGTCATTACTGCCATGCTCGGGTGTGTCCAACAGCACGGAGGGAGCTGACTGGACTTTGGCTGAAGATCAGACCCCCACAAAGACCTTCTGACCCTTCACAAAATGTTACTAACTTCTCTCCCCGCTTCAGGGTTTAACCACCCCCTGGGTTTTTATGGAAGCTCTCCATAGTTTGAGGCTTTGAGCTTTTAATGAGATGGTTCTCTGCATTTTTACTGGCATTTCCACCTTCTTTCAAGCTGGACCATGGCTTGTCAAGAGCAACTAATGGATGACATTACAACCCTGAGTGAAAATGTCACAATGCAGAAGCGGGGTTTTTAATTTCTGCAAACTTTTCTGGTGCATTGTCCAGAGCGCCGTGGGCACTCGCAGTATTTCAGTTTGTATTTTGTTGTTTCATCTAAAAACATGATGGGGGCAGAGTAGGAGGAGGAGGAAGAGTTGCCATAGGAACAAGAGTGATTGGGAGAGCTTTTTGTGTGGCATTCTGCTGCTGCGTGCTAAGGTCTTGGTGCTGGAGAGTGAATAGAAGAGGAAATCATTACGTTGCACAGAGGTCTTGTGTGAGTTAGGCTTGAATGTAGAAATCCCCCCCCCCCCCCCATCTAAAGATCTGCCAGTTATTGGAGGGTTTCTCCGCCTCCCAAGGCATCTTTGGCCCAAAAATCTGGGTGGGTTTGTGATGGGTGCAACAGAAATGCCTGAGCCGGGAGGAGGACGCTGCCGCATTCACCCCTGTAGTTTTGGGAGGCCACGGGTGCCCTCCCTGCCAAGGGAGACGGTGAGGAGAGCAGGGCTGAAGCCGCGGAGAAGAGGGGAACTGTGCCCGGCCACTTGCCTCGTGCTGGAGGCAGACCAGCTGCGTCCCTCCGAAATCTGTTACCCGAGTGCTGCTTGCATGAGCAGGGCACGTGGTGGCCTTGCTTGCACGAGCAGGGCACGTGCCTGTCTGACTCCACTGAGCCCCCTCCCCGTGCCTCAGTTTCCCCCCTCACATGTACCCATGGAACCATAGGATGGTTTGGATTGGAAGGGACCTTATGGACCATCTTGTTCCAACCCCCTGCTGTGGGTAGGGACCCCTTCCACCAGCCCAGGGTGCTCAGAGCCCCGTCCAACCTGGCCTTGAACACTGCCAGGGAGGGGGCAGTCACAGCTTCTCTGGGCAGCCTGTGCCAGGACCTCACCACCCTCATTGTACAACATTTCCCGATTCTCACCAGTCTAAACCTGCCCTCTGCTCGTTTAAAGCCATTTACCCCCTTCTTGTACTGTCAAGCTTGTTATACTAGCCACCCCGGCACAGGGTGGTGGCACATCCTGGGCTGTGATGTCTTCTTGCCCCAGCCAGGCCAAGGTCCCTTCTCAGCCAAACCGCAGTTCATCCTCTCCTGTTACGGATACGGAGCAAAATATCCCACGAATTCCCTGAGCTCAATTTAGCTGGTGGAGTTATTTTGGGGTTTGCCTATTTGCTAAGCAAACAAGGCGAGCGCAGTCATGCCGCCTGCTCGCCTCTTCCCAACTCTTCCTTCCCAGTCATTTCAAATTGTGTGGCTCAGCGTCTCGCCTCTTCTGACCGGATTTAGCTGGGTCTGAGATAGGCATTTCTACAAATGTCTTTAAATAGAAAGCCTAATTGAGGAGGGAGAAAAATGAGCGCCTTGCTGACAAAGTCCCCTGAGAGCTCAGCATGTATTGGTCCCCAGGGAAGCCCAGTGAAGAGCAGCTGCAGGGAAAGATCTGCTCAGGGTTGTGACTCGTTGGTCAAAGACCTTGAGATCCAAATGCCCAGGTGGCCCTGGATGCTTTGGTGTCCACAGGGCTCCTCGGTTCCTGGGAGATGGGCAGCGAGAGGCCTGAGCTGGAGATGGCAGTGGCTCACTCCAGGAGCAGGGGCTTCTTCGGGACACGTTATGTGATGTTTGCTCGTGAAAAATGCAGGTGTGATAGTGAATGGCTTTGCCTAACCCGGTATTTAATCAGCTTTTTTTTAGGGAAGGTGAAGAGCTGGGTTTTGCCAAACTTTTTCAAAAGTTTGGGGTTTGGGTCTTGTGTGGACCTCAAAGGCGCTGGAGGCTCGGTGGCCCCGTCTGTGACGGTGTCTGCTAACAGAGGATGGGTCTGTGCTTCTCTCTTGCCCCCCAGGTTGGGATTGACTTCACAGCCTCCAACGGGAACCCGCGAGACCCCTCCTCTTTGCACTACATCAACCCCATGGGGACAAACGAGTACTTGTCGGCTATCTGGGCTGTCGGCCAGATCATCCAGGACTACGACTCGTAAGCACTGTTCCCTTCTGCCTCCACCTCTGTTCCGCCGACGCTTACCTGGCTTCCCGAGGGGCTGCTGGGGTGTGTGCGCCTTGATTTCCCATCTGCCAAGCCAGGGCTAAAGAATCCCTTGCTTTTGAAAAGCTCCCTGGGAGAAAATTGCCCATGCAGGAGGAGAGGGTAAGGACAGGGTTTCTCCTCTGCCCCCATCATGGCTGTTGAGAGGAAGGGTGCGTTAGCAGTGGTAGAACATCCCTTCCCGGGGGCAGCTGGCGAGCAGCCACCGGGTGCTTTCTCGACGCAGAGGCAGATGCCCTTGGCTTGCTGGTGTTTGCCGTCGGCAGATGCACCGCCGGGCTGCCTTGTTCCCCATCGCCCTGAGGTGTGCAACACAGAAAATTACCATCTTAGGCATCGACAGAGAAAACAAAACAGAAGTCTGTTGGTCTCACCATGCTGGATTTTGTGACCAAAATGAACAGTTAATTTTTTAAAAATCTCCAGGGTTACACATCTGCAAGAGACTCAGGTGTCTGGGCAAGGGGATGCTCCTGATCCCTGTGGGTGACGAAGCAAAGCTGGACTCCTTTTTCTCTAAAGATCAAAGGCCAGAGGGGAACATCTGTTCTCTCGCTGTTCAGCACTCATGGTTTTTAAAGGCACTGTGTTGTTTTGGGAGAAGGGAAGGCTGGCTCCTTTTTTTAGCTGGCACTTTCACTGTAGCTGGGCGTTGGGCAGCTGGTAGCAGGGGGAGGCCGTAGCAAGAGCTGTGCAAGCCTGCTCCGTGTGTGTAAATACCCCTCATACGTTTTTCTTCTCCTCTTCTAGAGACAAGATGTTTCCTGCTCTGGGATTCGGTGCCCAGCTCCCGCCGGACTGGAAGGTGAAGCGTTGCAGCCATCTGCGTGTTTGAGATGGGTTTGTCCTGATGTTGCCTGGGCAGGAGTGGAGCTGATGGGGCTTCCCAGCTGGCTTGTCTGGGGAGAAGCTGTCGGGGCCGAGGGCGAATGGGCGGATGCGGGGTGTCAGCTGGTGGAGGGTGAGATGTGGCAGTGTGGGTGGGCAGCGAGGCGGGGATGGGGCATGGGCAGCCCATTCCTCGCTCTAAGCTGGCACGAAAGCAGCAGCTCCCTGGCGTTAATGGGCAGAGGCAGGCGTTGATTCATTTTCCTGGCAGGAACAATTCTGGGCAAGGGAAAGGGCCCCTGGATGAATGTGTCAGATGGCAGCGAGGTCTGGAAGGGGGCTGGGAGCTGGGTAGCCTCGGTGCGGTGTTGCACGGGCAGAGCCTGCAAGGACTGGAGCAGAGGAGCTTTCCCCAAAGCCAAGATTTTGGGGATTTCCCCCAAAATCCCTTGATCTCTTGTGAGGATTGGGCACCAAAGGGTTCAAAGGCCCCGTGGTCCTGCAAGGGCATGAGCCGGAGCATCCCACCCGTCGGTGGGCAGGGGTCGGGGCTGCACCGGCTGGTGGGGAGCATCTTCTCCGGGCCAAGAACATGGCCGGGACACCACCGTCTTTCATTACCAGCTGGTCTTCTGGCTGCTCTTTGCTCAACGCCCTTAATGTGCGTTTTCTTTCTGCTCGCTGGTTTTGAGAAGTTCCCAGCTTCGGGCTGGGGTTGAATCTCGGTGAGCCTTTTGTGTTCTTGGGGAGGGGAGCTTTGCCCTGGGCTGAGCACAGCGGGGCATGTAAGTCACGAGTGGCCAGGAATCAGGCCGGGAAGCTCATCGCTGGCATCCCTCGAGGCTGGGGATGTCCTGCCCGCTCTGGCTTTGCGCTTTTCTCCGCTCTCCCAGCAGCCAAAATTCATGTGAACCGAGTGGGAGCTCTCACTGTTTGCCAGGCACAGGAGGAGATCCCTCCGTGTGCTCTTTGGAGCTGATTTATCCTCCTTGGCCGGCAAATGTCTCTGGTCTGTCACTTTACCACTTTCGGTGGGAAAATGTTGGTAGGCAGCTTCCAAGGACGAACAGCCAGCTGCCGTCAGGGATTTATTATAGAGAACTGGGAATGGAAAACGCAGCGGGGATGGAAAGGGTACAGCAGCTCGGGCTGCTGGGGCAATGGGAGCTGATTACAGTGAGCATCCCTCAGCGCCCATGGGAAAGGCATCGCTGGGCGGGAAATGGCCCTTGTTGCAAGGCTGGAGGCGGGTGCTGGGTCGAGGGTGGTGGCTGGGGGCTCGGGGGGCAGAGTCCTTTGCCCACTCTGCAGCTGCTCCTGCAGCCGGCCGCAGAAATATTCCCTGCTGCTCCTGCGAGCCTGGGGATGCTCTGTAAGTGCTACCGGAAAAAACACCTCATTTTCCCCCAGAACGATGTCTAAGCCTGCGTAAACCCTGATGCAGAGCAGCTCTCCCTTCCCAGGTGCGTCTAAAGGTCACCCACCAGCCCTAACACCCGGAATGACCCATTGATGGTCTCACCTTAGGAGCTGGGGCATCTCCCATGCATCGCCCCGCACCGCTCCAGCCTGGGGCTTCATCACGCCCCGACTCGCCCACCCCACAGGGTCTGCGCATCTTTGGCTCGGCTCACTCCTTAAAGGTTTTTTGGCAATCAAGGCTCGCTGGGTAATTTCAAAGCCAAAGCAGCGGTTCTTTGTTGAAACCCGTGCCCTGTGTTACGGCGGGCAGGCGGCGGGGAGCGGTGTGGCCGATGATACTCCCGGGGTGGGGGGCACAGCAAAGGGCGGCTGTTACAGACCAGGGACCGGAGTGAAAATGGGGACGATCGTTAAGAGATAAGAGTCGTAGAAACCGCTCCTGTTGCCATGGCTCCCCCAACGCTTCCCAGGCACCCGTAGGAGCGAGGTGTTTTGCACACGAAAGTCTCGTTGGAAATGTCAAAGAACATCTTGCCGTGTAACAGCTCTGGAGAGCCTCGAGCGGTTTCCCGGGAGGGAGCGGGAGAGGGAAGCAGATGGGTTGTGGTTTCTGGGGGATGAGCAAAGGCAAGGCAGCAGTGGAGAGGGTGATTCTCAACATTGGAGCCCCAGCGGTTGCCCTGGGTTTGGGAGATAGAATCATAGAGTCATCGAATGGTTTGGGTGGAAAGTGGCCTTTAGAGGTCATCTAGCCCAACCCCCCTGCCATGAGCAGGGACATCTTCACCTGGATCAGGTTTCTCAGAGCCCCGTCCAACCTGACCTGGTGTGTTCCCACGGATGGGGCATCGACCACCTCTCCGGGCAACTCGTGCCAGAGTCTCACCACCCTCACTGTAAAAAAATTCTTCCATATATCCAGTCTGATGGGGTCGGCTGAAGGAAACGTCTTTGTGCCCGCAGAGCTCAGCCTCACCACCCGAAGCTGGTGGCTTTGCTGACATGCCACCCGCCAAGGCTGTCCCTCCATTTGCCTCTTTTTTTTGCATATATAGGGAAACTGAGTGCTGCAAGGGTTGTGATCACTGGGGGAGGTGGCAGAGAACCCTCTGTGGGGTCAGTTCTCCGGCACAGGCTCTGGCCATGCATCTGCGAGGCGCATCCCTAATCCCTGTTGGGAAAACGTGGAGCTACAGCCGTCCCCATCCAGGGCTGGAAGAGGACACAGGCTGGCTGCAGATGAGCCTCTTACCCTTCGGGGTGGTTTGAAAGAGTTTCTGCATGTAGGTGACCGGTGAATGTCATACCTGTAGGTGCTCCGTATACATTGAACTGGACTCCACAGAAACTGGTTTGCAAAGTACAAGCTGAATAGGGAATAAGTTCCTTCTTGTTTTTTAATTATTTTGAAGCCATCCTGTTGAATTTTGTGGCAGATATATATATATATACACACACACATATATATATAGATAGATATACACAATCCATAAAAACTCCAGAGGAGGTTTTGCAACACTTCTGCCACGCAGGGGGCCTGCTCTGTAGATGGTGAGGAACACAGCTCCAAACCATTTTGTAGCCGCCTAGAAGAAAGAAAAACCCCTCTTCTGCGGTGCAAAACATGGAAATATTTTTGCTTGCCTTGTCTATAAATACTCGTATGGCAGAATTTTGAACAACATCTGAAGAAAAAAAAGAAGTGAGCCCTTCACAGCTGAAAATCAAGACATTTGAATTTGGATATATTGCCCAAAATGGAGGCTTCTACAAGGAAGGGCGTACGCAAAGCCAAGTCATGCATTTCCAACGATGTGTCTAACCCTGGGGATACTGGTGGCTGGGAGTGTTACTGGCTGTGCTCAACAGGCCACGAGAGACTGAAGCAGGGTGCTGATGTTCGCCGGGCCGACAGCTCGTCAGCTTTGCAGCGCCGGGAGGACTTTTGGTTGACCTACTTTTGTTTGGTTGCTATTTCCCGCCCCACAGTCTCTCGCAAAAATAGTTTCTGCTGCTTTCGACACAATGCCCAGTATAATTGGAAAGTCTGAATCAGATGTGTGTTGCTTTTGCAGTCTCAGGAGGACTTCTGCTTCACACGGCGCTTTAGAGGACAGTCGTTTTGCCAGCGTTATGAATACGCATGTCCCGAAGCCATCCCCTGGCTGAGAAGCTCAGCAAACCACCACCCTTCTTAGAGGGAGAAAATATCCGTGTTTCATAACTCTGGCACGAACCAAGTGGGAGTGTTTTATTTCACAGCCCTTGAGCTGGTGGTCTGAGAGCCCAGATCACCCCCTTCAACCTTCCAAGGCGCTGGAAGAGTCAGTTGCGGGTCCTTGGTGCTCCCGGGCATCTGTTTGCTTCTTCAGGTGCCTAAGTCGCAGGTGGCAGAGCAGGGCATGCCTAACCCCCAGGTCTGGTGGTTCGTTCCCAAGCAAGCTGTTGACCCACGCCAAAACTGGCAAGGTTCCTACCAGAGGCCAGGAGTCTCCTGACCCTCTCCTGCACCCGAGCCGTTGAGCTGCCCTGTCTTTGCTGGCAGAAATAGGTTTGAAGCAACTGTTGCCCAGCGTTTTGTGGTTTCTGTCCACAGGCTCTTCACGTGGAAGTAGATGGGGAAGGTTTTGTGATTCGCAGTCAGCGCTGCTGGTTGGTTTCTCTGGATGGGCTAGTGCAGCAGGCCAGCGATCGGGGTGTGCAGGGCTATTGCTGTTGTTAGGGTCCTACAAGACCTCGTGAAAGCATCTCCCTCAGCTTCAAAGGAGGTGGTGGAAAACCTGAAGACTCTTGCACCTGCCTTGGAGGAGGGGTGGTTTCATGGTCAATGAAAACCAGCCCAGACTGTGCTGGGGCTTGCTGGCCATCACGCCCAAGCATTCACGTCACCTCTTCTGTGCTGCCTTTCACCCTTGTGATGACCCAGATGATGAAGCTAATCATCTGCTGGCTTTGTCACGGTAGCTGACGTGCCAGGTCAGGTCTTCAACCCAGCTTGCTCTGTGCCTGCCTCCCTCCTGCTGCACCGCCCCACGCGCAGCGAGACGGGGAGCCAGGATGCTGCCAGAACTGGGGCTCCCTGTGATGTTAATTGAGTTTTCTCCCTTAATAACCTGCCATAGGATGAAGTCATTTCTCCTAGTGACCAGTGAGCTGGCCCAGCTGGCTGAGAGCATCCCTTCTGCGTGCTTTCCCTCGAGGCAGCCAGTGGGAAGCCATGTGGGCAAACCTGCTTTGATAGCTGTGGAGGCATGCGTGATGTGATAATTTCAGGCAGCTCTGTGATGGGGAGGGGAACTGAGGAACGTGTCCGTCCTCAAATGCTGCTCAACCCTGACCATGTTTGCATTTGCTGCTCCTTGCTGTTTGGGTAGCAGAGGGCTGGGGAGGTGTTGCTGACTCAGCAGGATGGACTGTAAACGCCTACGACCAACCAGGTCCTGCCCCGAGGGAGCACTAGACTTGCAGCATCACCTAAACTGACAGTGAGCAGCCTGCTCTGCCCTCGCCCTGCGTGATGATTTGGGTCTTTTCTTCTCCACAGGTATCCCACGAGTTTGCCATTAACTTCAATCCCACGAACCCATTCTGTTCAGGTAAGCATCATCCAGGTCTTTAAGGCTCCTTAGATGCCTTCAGTGTCTTCTGTCCTTCCCTCTGCGTTTCTCCAGTAACATCTCGGGGACGGCTCAAGGTCTGTTCAGAGACAGGAGTTAATGGTGAAGCAGAGCACGTGGTCAGGGTGCACTCAGAGGAAAGCAGAGAAAATCTGGGGGTGTGTGGGAAGGCCCAGGGTAAAATGCAGCTGGATTCAGGCAGCCTAAAATCCACCTTCGCGCTGATGTCTGGTGTGTCCTACCAGCCATCTGCTCCTCCAGCAAGCCCACAAGAAACACTCGGCCTGTTCAGCAGATGGGGAATTCAGACTTCATGCTTCATTTAGAAACTGATTGCTGGTCACAGTCATGGCTGAAGAACTGCTCAAGCCCTAAGTGGTAAGGGCTACCATGGACTGCAAAAGGCATCTGGTTTGAGCTCTGCCTTACCCTAGCAGAACTGAGGCTTGGGCACCTCCGAGCCTTGCTCGCCAGTTCGTGAAAGCTGGCTGGGAGCATCTGCTTTTCTGCTGCCTTGGCTTTGTTCAGTCCCTCTCCACTAGCTGTAAAGCGTTCATTGGACCTGGTTTATTGCGGGTGCTATGAGTGCAGAAGCCACCATCCCACAGCTCTTATCAGTGACAGGTCCTTCCCAAAGAACCGGTTGTCGGCTGATTAATTGTGGAATTCGTCATTTTTTGAATTACACCCCATGCGTCCTTTTGGGAGAGTAGCCATTTACCCTGTTCTGGTGTGGCAGAAGCAGAAGAGTCTCCGATGACCTGCAGGTCCCAAACTGTGTTTGGGACCTCCGAGGGTGCTTCTGGGTTTTTTTTGCTTCTCTCCGCTACTTCTGCTCCATACCTGTCTGGCGTTTGGTTATGCTCCGAGACCGGGAGTTGCTTTTGTTTTTGCTCTTCCTCTTTGGCTGATGGTGAGATTTTTGCAGAAGCCCAAGGAAAGCTGCCTTCGGCTGTGGGCACTGTGAGGGCTCTCTTACCCCAGAAGGTCTGAGGACCCACTACACACTGACTAAAGAGCAAAGCCCTAGTATTAGAAAATTTGAGTCGAGGTGGATGAAACTTGTGGAGCTGGATGAGTTTGGGGGGGG